>Ga0247770_1000437_pt1 | contig 40185 bp, 39 predicted proteins | sample UWRJL136409B6_FD_179943 | JGI IMG/M metagenome (GOLD analysis project Ga0247770, IMG submission 179943) | Plant litter microbial communities from Arlington Agricultural Research Station in Wisconsin, United States - UWRJ-L136-409B-6 | ecosystem: Environmental > Terrestrial > Plant litter >... | reverse complement strand
AAAACCAATACTAGTACCCACGTTACCCAACCGTACATGTATTTGGTCTAACAATGCCTGTCCTTTCAGATGACATGGTACATTGGTGTCGGTGAGGATCTCCAACGTGACCAGAAAATCCGGTTTCCCTTCTACCGAGGCGTCGAGAAGGACTATTCCCTCAGCGACCTCATCTTTTCAGACGAACTAATCGAATGCGCGGATCCGTACGTCTCCCTGCGCCCGCCGGATGTCTTTCTTGAAAGAACGAAAACTAAACATTCTGTCTTAACAGGGCCGCCCCACGCCATCAATCCTCCGGGAGGAAGATCAGCACTAACTGTACGCTCACCTGCGACTTGCAATCCATCACAAAGGAGGACATGAAGGAAGCGGTTGATAAAGACGGTATCACGTAGTACGTTAACTCCTCAATGTCCCACAGCCATAGCATCCGCGGTAGTGTTTCAATGCTGACATACCCCGAAGTTACCAGGTTCACTACGAACTAGTCATCACGATGGAGTCGGCCTTGATGAAATTCTCGCTCGAGTTCAAAGGCAAGGAGATGGGCTCGGTGCAGGCCGTTTACGGTAACTAGGTAGCCTGTAGGAGGCATGGCCAGGGCACCCACAAGACAGGTGTCCAGTAGCACTACCAACAACAGGCAGGGGATCTGGGGATAGTCTCAAGCAGTTGTGTAGAGAATGAATTGATTACAGAGACTTTGATCCATCTCGCCCTCTCACAAGAACAAAATCAACATAATTACATCCCAACCACGACTATCTCCCCACTTACACCACCACCCCCAGCCCCTACGGCTCTCTAGGCTTCGCATCCCCCGGCCCCTTCTTCAACAACTCCTTAATACTAACCCTACTCAGCGACAACGGCCTATGCACGGCCCTCGAATACCGCGCCGCGCCCAGAATGATCAAATGCCCCGGATTCTCCTTCGGCACATGCAGCGCCCTACTATACGCATTCATCTGCGGTGTGCTATGCGCCTCCCATCTATCCGGCTGCCCGCCATAGCTATTGGTGAACACATCCCAATGATCATTATCGCTCACAATAATCGTGCCATTCACGCCCCCCTCGGGACTCCACACCACGTACGGGCTCGAGCCGGGCTGCACCCCCTTGATCATGATAGGATACCCGCGATCATTATCAAACTCAAAGGGCGACTTCGCCAGACGATAATACACCGGGAATTGCTGCCCCGACCACTGCTCGCCGCCGGGGTGGTTCTCCTCCTGGGTGCCGGGGTATTCGTACACAAGGATCCAGAGCTTCATGGGCGGGATGTACGTGATGACGGTCATGCCCGGGCGGTCGAGGTAGGTCTTGTAGGCAACGTCGTTGACGACGGGGCCCCAGGACAGGAGGTCGGTGGACTTTTGGTGGGCGAGCTTCTGGCCGTGCTTGGGGTCGCGCTGGTCGGAGTAGAAGACGCCGATGGTGCCGTTGTGGGCGCTGAGGGTGTTAGATTTCTTTTCTTTTGGATTTTGTTTTTGAGGGAAAAGGGGTTGACTCACAGAATATACGGCTCCCAGATGCAGGGGTTGCCGTTGCGGGTGCTGGGGCCACTGCCGCGGGCGACGTTGCTGATGAACTTCCAGGTGGCGCCCTTGTCCTTGCTGCCGTACAGGTCGATGTTGGTGGCGTTGGGGCCCCAGCTGTTGCCGCTGGCCAACACAGTGCCAGCGGGCCACTCGCCGACGGCCCAGGGGAGTTCGGCGATGGCCGGCTGGGCGTTCATGCCCAGGCCGTTGACCTGGTCGGTGAGGTTGGAAAGCCACTTCCACGACGCACCGCCATCGGCCGAGCTGAAGATGGGGAAGACGCCCGGCGTGCTGTTGAGCCCGGCCGTGGCGAGGATCGTGCCGTCCGACAGCTCGGCGATGCGCGGGTACGAGATCGTGCTGGTCACCGGGGGCATCCAGATGACATTCTCTTCGAATGTTCCATTGGCCTGCGGTGTGGGCTTGGCCTCCTGCGCGGAAGCGAGGCCGAGAAGGCCGAACGTCAGGATCTGGAGAAGCATGATGACAGCTACAGTTCCCTAGTCAAAACATCAATAACTGCAGCGTGAGGAGGTGGAAACGACTTATATATTACTAACTTTCTCTCCACCTCTTAATGACGCAGGTACGCACGCGGTCCCGAATTTCCGGGACCCATTGCGGGAAAATCGATTTCGCTTCCTATACCCGGCGAGGGGGACGTCCGGCCCGTGGTGCCCCCGACTTAATAACACATTCTCCCGTACAGTAGCGCGCCAATCGCCGGGCCCGCACCACTCGGACCAAGACAGGCCAAATTCAACGTCAGATTTCTTGGTGCAATGCATTACGACTAGCTCGTGAAACATTAACAATGCTCGGATCAGCCTGAGAGACAGAGCCCACAACTGATCCTCCCGCCCGATCCAAGACCGGTTAGCAAATAGCGCCGTATACAGCCCGCACGCCAAGTCGATCGCAACGTGCAGCACTTTATACTTCGTAGATGCGATCCAAGTACGAACCATCACCACTTTCTTCCTCGCGGCAATGAATGAGCATCGCGGTCATCTTCCCGTCTCCCAGCCGCTGCGCTGTGTTCCCGTCGCCCAACACTGGTCACAACTTGGAATAAGGATGGGAGCGGGAGTCTGATTGGCTGGACTGGGCGAAAATTGCTGCGTGCACCATAGCATCCCGGGCCAGGGGCAAAAGGGGCTGCCCGCGACGAGGAATCAATCGAGCATCACCATCTCACCAAGGGCGTGTGGCTCAGTTGGTAGAGCGTTCGCTTAGCATATTCCAGTATGCGAAAGGTCCTGGGTTCAATTCCCAGCTCGTCCAGGAGTCAATGTGATGGCGAGTCATGGTCCATTGGATTATTGACTCTTCTCTTTTGGGTGTGGGGCTCGCTGTCCGAGCCAACCTCACGGAGCAGGACTATACAGCCGCTCCGCACCCTTTTTGAACCCCCTGATGACATCCTGCCCTGCGTTCCCAACCAGCCATTCCGCAAACACCCTTGCCGTAGCTTTGTTCTCCGCCTTCTCTCCAATCAAAAACCTTCCCGGATTCAGCAACAAATCCGCTTCGTCATCCGTCCCCGTCTTGTAAACAACCGTCCTGCTCCTTAACTCCTCCGGCAGAGACAAATATGTCCCCCTATCCGTAAGGGTATACTCCTGCAGCAAAATCGCCGCCGTGAGCGCCTGAATGGGGAAGGCAATGTACTGGTGATACCAGGCCGAGTAGGCCGTTGCCCACGGGACTTGGCCCGTTCCGAGCCAGAGGAGCGACTCCTTGATGTTTGTGGCGGACTTGTCGAAGCGGCTGAGGAATCGCACAGGAGGGTTGGAGTTTCCCTTTTCGGCGGCTTCGTGGAGGGCGGAGATTAACGCGAGGACGCTGGAAGAGTTGGATATCTGGGCAGGGTTGGAAGGGGGCCCGACGAGGAGGAAGTGGTCTCGGAAGATGTAGTAGCTTGGGGGGGAGGCGATGCCTTGGTCGATGGCGACTTGCTCGGCGGCAGGGTTGTAGGTTATGGCCACATCAGTGACGCCGGTTTTCAGGTACTTGATGCTGTAGGTGGTGTCGCTGGTGTACCATGCTACGAGGAATGGGGTGGAGCCGTTGGCGACGCGGTCTTGGATGAAGGCGTCAGCGAGAGGTTTGACGAGGCCGCTTTGGCCAGCTCCGCCGTTGCCGATGCGCAGAAGGGTTTGGGGGTTGATGGCGTTGCCGAAACCGCCATCGTAGAGGGCGGCGGGGTCGACGGCGACGGCAGAGGTTGCGAAAGCTGCTGCGAGAGCTGCGAATGAGAAGAGCTGAACCATGGTATGTCTGGGGTCAAAGAATGCGATTCCAGAGAGGGATTCCAGGGTCATTCCGGGAAAAGAGATGAAGTATTCGGTGCTTTTTTTCGTACACAGGACGTTTCCGGCGCATTTTATGGCGCAAACTTCGTTTCTGTCTCCGTGTTTGGAAGGCGCCGTCGCGTTTGGTAGTGTCGGCTAGCGGTTAGCACCGCTGGTGTGCTCCGCCGGATGCAGAGGGATGATTGCGTGGGTGAGACATTGTCTCGTTGACACCAGATGACTAGCCCACGACCCACCCACCGACAAACTCGTTGAACAAATTTTCGGCGAACAGACCCTAAGACAAGACGTCCTCGTGCGTTCGACGTTTCAGTCCCTCCAGCCATAGTCGAAGGAACGATGCATGGCTACCCACCTATCAGAAGCGGGTGATCCGAATAAGTTTGCTTGGAATTGGACTGATGATTGCCCACATCCAGCTCATGTGCACGTGTGAGAGGTAGGGTGCAGGAGTAACAATGCGGGTGACACTAACCGAGGTGGAATAGGTGCCCTTTGGATAAAATATAAGATGTTTGTCTTTGAGGGACAATGGCATTGCAGCTGATCCAGCTGTCCGTTGACAATACCGACATGCCACAGCCAGAGAAAGCCCGTACTCGAGTCAACACGCCTCTCTCGGTATCTCTGGTGCCCGCTCAGCACTGGCTCGACGGGACCGTACATCTCCTGTGCTCAAATCCATTGCACTGCAGTCCGCCCGTGACGGCGGAGGGCTGTCTGTGACCCATCCATCATCTCGTGGTCGCGCCTGTGCAGGTCGGTCCGAAATTGTCGGGGGAATCACGTAGTTGAAGGGGTAGCTCTCGGTGGTGTTGGGACGTTCTAGGAACAGTCGAGGAAAGAGATGGGCGACCAGTGGTTTCATAACCATGAGGGAAGCACAGACGATTGCGACATTCAGTTCGACAACGGACCACAATGACACGCCAGATAGGTCGCGGGTAATGTCGGTTGATTTGGCACCGTAGACGAGGTAGTAGAGTCGAATGAGCGAGATCAGACAGACGCTGTTTACGCCGGGCCATTAGCATGTTTCTGGAAGAAGAAATGGCGGTGGTCGCTCACAAGAATCCAAGCAGGAAAACGACGTGGAGTCCGATTTTTTGCCTCCTCGGCAGGCTTGACGTCTTTAGGACCAAAAACGGGCTGAGAAAGACGGCGAAGTCGGTGAAGATGTTGCCGGCGGCATTGGCATACCACAGCGGCTCTCGAGGCAGGCAGTTTGCCGGCAAGGTGATGTCCCAGAATGCCTGGACAGGCACGCAGCCAAAGATGCCCGAGAGAATGAGCCATAGTCCGTAGACGGCGACGAAGGCGATCATGCCAAGGTAGACTTTGTACATCCGCGTCGTCCGGAAGACGCGCGCGTACAAGCAGAGGATGGAGATCTTGACGAGTGTTTGGCCCGTCACATACGAGAGAATGCTGAAAAACAGAGCCTGCAGAAAGCGCATGAGACGCGTGGGCTCAACATCTTCGATGCCGGTGCCGAGACCATAGCGAACCTCTGAACATCTGTGGTAAGCGTCCAATTTCCCTCCAAAAAAATTAAAAGACACGAGAAGGTCAAGCAAGCACTTACGCTGGATGACACCAGTCACGTGGCAAGTAGAGAATGTCTTTTTGTTCCAATTGAGCGACGTCCGATCAGATGCAAGCGTTGCAATTTGGAAAGAACATACCAGTGCGGCCACCAGGAATGCATCTTCGGCCCCGATGACCCCCACAATTCGGATGCGGGAAACCAGCCGGAGGAGGAGGGTCGCGGTAGCGAAGCCAAGCGAGACGGCCGAACCCACCACGACCGCGGTTGGCGTCGGCGGCGGAAAGTACATGCCGGCGCCAGTGATTGGGCTCTACCGAGAGACCGCAACGCGTCACATGTTTCGAGGACGCACACGTCCTGCGGCATTCCGATTTCGATTGAAGCTGTCGCGGAGGGAATTCCGTCGTCGTTGCATGTTTTGCGAAGGAGCGCGTCGTCGTTGGAATTTGCAAATCCTTCATCCTCTGCATTACTCGCTCACTGCCGACGCTAAACCCGAGCTGGCGAGAATAGCGGTGATCCCGGCATACCGGTCGCTGATAGGCGTCGGGTGCATCGGTATCCGACCGGTGGGCATGCACCAGCGGCTGAAAGGGGCTGAAGCGGCTGATCCCATCGCTTGGGTTCCGGGTCGGAACTCGGAGAGAGCGCCCCAGAGCCAGCCACTGCACTTGTACCAGCGGGACTTCACCGCCCTTGCAACCTGCCGTGTTCCTGCCTCCTGCGAATTACGGTACCATCAACCTTCTTTGTCTGCCAGAAGTCCGATGTTCTTGTTGTGAGAGCATGATGCCACAGTAGCATCCACGGATCCTACATTTTCGTATCCCATAATCGATACCTAGTCCGTACCAGCCAGCAGGAGAGTCCGAGCCGGAATTAATAATCACCGATTGCCATGCCACGTTACAAACCAATCTTCCATCTGATGTCAGATCAAGAACGCCTTCAACGCCACGCTTCAATTACCCCGCATCACCACGAAACTTGAACTTAACTACCCTCCCTGCATCAGCAATCCCGTCAAGACATTTAGGTACGGTACTGCCCGTGTACAGTGGCTGAAATACCGAACATGGATCCCGTCCAAACGCTCGCGCGAATCGAGGCTCTCATCAGCGTCTACTCGGCCGTCGAGCTGGTCCGAACCGCAACCTACTTCCGGAAGCCCGAACCGTCCACGGGTGTCTCGGTCCTCGCCACAATCCCATTCGCTGCCCTGTTTATCGGAGGAAACAGCACCTACGTTTACGGCATCTTCAAAAGAGTAACAAGTGGCACTGCCGGCCTCGGACAAGTGGCTACCGTCGCCGTCTTGCAGGCTGCGTCTCACCTTCTCTGGGCATGGGCATGCCGGACCGTCGCGAAAGGACAGTTCACAGTCGCGCTCTCGAAAGATAAGCCGAAGGAACTCGTCACTACGGGGCCGTATGCGTACGTGCGGAATCCATTTTACACGGCCTATCTGCTCACATATGCTGCGACGGCATTGCTTTCGGGAAGACCGGTCGACTTCGCTCTGTGGGTCTGTTTTTATGTCTGCTATTATCTTGTGACGATCGGCGAGCAGCGCAAGTTTGAGAAGTCGGAGTTGGCGGAAGCGTATGCGCGGTTCAAGGCCACGAGGGCCAGGTTTTTCTACGGGGACTTTTAGGCCATCGAGAACGGTTGAGACATATGGTAGCGAGCACTTAGAGACTGCCACACGAAGCAAGACATGCATGATTTGCATCTAGAGTCATAGAATCATGGGGCTGCATCTGTACCTATCTCTCATGTCGTTATTGGGATCCGTCAACTCGGCGCATGGATGAGGACCACAGGACGTATTTGTGAAATTTAGAGAGAACTGGCTACACTGCTTGACTGGCCTGTAGGCCTGAACTGATGATACTTTTATCTTGAAATGAGTGGGAATGATTTTAATCGAGTCCTGGAGTAGGGGCAAGCCCGCTCTAGAATGAGTCTCTATCGTTTTATGGGGGCTTGATGTCATCACTTTCTACAAGATCTGACAGACTTAGTCGGTAGAAACCCCCTTGCCGGGACAACTACCTACTCAACATCGACCTTCTCAACCTTGCCACTCTTGATATCAAACACAAACGCCTGAGTCGCCCGCCTCAGCTCCTCCCTGACCAATGGGTTTGCACGGATCCACCTCAGATCACTCTTCGCGCTTTCATGGACACTATTGGATCACTCTCAGTTCATACTCGCCCACACGAACCAAACTTAGGATTAGGTAACTCACTCAGTAAGAGCACCAAACGCCATCCCATCAACCTCAGCCCAGTGCGCCTCGCCGACTCTAGCTTTGATCCCACTGCGCACCTCCTCGTCGGTATATCGGAGCAGCCCACAGTCGGTATGATGCACGATGGCAATCTCATTGAATCCCCCTGGGATGAGGTAGTCGAGCGAGAGGATCTCACGGAGCGCATCGCGGACACTGCCTCCTCCGTTTCGTTGCACGAGGACGGGGTCTGGTTGGGTATTAGTTGTCCGCCGTGAATGATGGAAGCAGCTGAGGATGGTGCTCACCTCCAGGCTGAAGATTGAAGAACTTCTCTGGGTTGCAGCGGCCGTCAAGACATGTGACTGAACAGGCAGAATATGTTAGCCCAGAGCTTCTCGTTCAGGAGCAAGGTGGTACGTGCCGATCAAGGTCTTCACCGTACGCATGTTGCCCCCTGCCAGCATCTCATCGAAAGTCGGGATGGGGGTGTGTGTTGCGGACGTGGACTTGTTCCGCTCTAAGAGGTCCGCGATTGTTGGGACAGACATTGTCAGGTACTGTAGAAGAACTAGAAGTATCGGTTTGTGTTGGAGTCTCGATTGAGGATTTGCGGTCATGTGGGGATGAAGTTGGAAATTAATAATTTCTGTCAGCCGGTAGAATCAACAACTTATATATCAGTTCCGTCCCATCTACTAGCTCACCTTTCAAGTTGATTTAAATACGTCGGTTGGCATAAAGCTGTAATGGTAGGCTGCCTTGTTCCTGTTAAAGCTTGGCGATCAGTGGACATACCGGAAGTAAACCCCATGGTAAGTCCGAACCGCATTGAGGGGATATGTGGTTGGTTGCGCGTTGAGTCATAAAAAGTTGTCTGGAAATGCGTGCCATCCTTCGTCGATACATCTATATCGCGGCTGGCATCGTGTCGGTGATGGAGAGCGACAAAGCCAAGCGGCTGTTTTGGGGTCTTGGCATCATCGCATTCGCATTCGCTCGGAACTCCCGGCCTCCCTTCCTTCTGCACCACCCTTGTTGAAAACCAACTGCATGTTTTCCTTGTCTTGTGAGACGTATCGAGCGCGCTTATTGGCATACTAGTTTCCCATCCGCCGTTGATCCTGATCATTAGTCGCATCGGTGCTGTCTGGCACATCCGCATTGCGCAGGAGGCAGGAAGCCTGGAAATTCGCTTTCTTCGCTTTCGCCTAATCCTCCACCAAAGGAAGAGCCTTACTGTATTAGACCTGGCTTCCCTCGGAATGCTACTTGTCCAAGTTGGCAGACCGCGTCTTCCCCGCGGTCAGCAGGGACACCCAGCTCAACCAACAGCCCAGCACGATGACCTCCGCCTCATTATCACAGTAGACGCTTCTGGCAGGCAGACAATTCCAAGGCGCCATGTCGCCGTTGGCGCCGTCCTACTCTCTGGCCACGTCCCAGAGTCCCACCCGAGATAAGACTCCAACATGCTCTTCGTCATACTGGTGGGTTATGATAAGATGGATCGGCATCGAACCGCACCTTCGTACTCAGGAGAAACGGGTCTTCGGACACGACATTGATGCGCCGGCGGGCCTCCTCTCGGAGAGGCTAGGGACGCAGGAAGGGCGCGAGAGATAGTATCGGTGGCGAGCGTGCATCGGAACCAATGGAATCCTCCTAGACTCGGCCGGCAAAGGAAGTGACTTGTCCCAAAAACATGGACGAAAAGGCAACCTGCAAATTTCGTCCGGAGTGCTCGCGAAGAGACCTTGAATCCCAGTCTCCTCGATCGAAGCGAGTGCGCGGCCACCCTCTGCGCGAGCAGAACGACGTAGGAGCGCGACAGGAGGCCGGGAGAAAGGTATGCGCCAGGACAGAAAAAATATGTCTTCAATGTAGACTGTGATGTCGAAAGAATGACGTCGAGCTTGGATCGACGAGTGGTCTAAAAGCGTGGTTGCCGTGAGAGGCACAACTCAATTTTGCGTAGAAACGCGCCGTGCACTGGGCTGGCAGAAGACAACTTTCGACTCGGGCGTGGCACTAGCAAGATGTTGAGCTGGAAACACAAGGGTCCCAGTCGAGGGCGAAATGGAAATGCCAGTCATCTGAAGCCGTTTCCCGGCTCCCGTCGCGGCCGAACGCGTCGCGTTTCGGTTGCCCACTATGCTTTCCTGTCCCTGTTCAATTGATGAAGGCGGGCAAAATCTAGATCCGAACTCGGCTACCATCCCACTGCATGCTTGGGAAAGTACAGCCCGTCCACAAAGATTTCACTGTTCCTGCGGTGGCATCCGAGTCATATAGGCGGGCGGATGGAGAAGTTTGCGGTGCACCATCTCAATTGGCACGGCGACGCCTTTCTTCATCATCATTCACCCCGCCACTGTCATATCCGACGGCCCAGAACCCATTCGTTTGACATCGTACAAAGTATTTTCTCATTAGAAGCATTACTGGCACCTGAGGCAGCGCCCACCTCGGCAAAGAATCAGAGTGTCTCGGCCAGAAACCAACGCCGACGCCGACATCCCTCTTGACCGTTCCATCCACCATGCGACCGTTCAACAACCGAACAGGCCGCTCCTCCCCGCCCCCAACATGAACCATCATCCAACACCCTCCCGCCCCAATCCAAACCAAACTCCCCACTCGGACTACCTCATCACGGGGCAACACTCGAAATCTGAAAAGGAATGACAGAAGATGAAGAGGCCTCACTGCTCGAGGCGGACGCACTGATCGGGGCCGATACATAAACAGTGGACACCTCAACCGTCACAGTGTCCACGGTGACGTAAGTTGTCGTGAGGGAAGCGTAGATGCAGTTGCACGCCGATGCGTATTCCTCCAAGTTTGAGCATTCCGACGCGAGCGGCCACCAGGGGAGTCCTGAGGACGACGGCAGGGACGCGGATGCCGAGACGGAGGACGGGACGACCGATGAGGCGACTGAGGATGGGATAGCTGAAGACGGTGCGGCGGAGGAGACAGGGCCTGAGGATGAGATCGAGGAGGCCGGCGAGGCGGAGGATGCTGCGCTGGATGGAGGGGGGGCAGACGAGGATGCGACGGAGGACGGGATATCTGACGAGGATGCGATGGAGGAGACTGGACCTGAGGATGAGATCGAGGAGGCAGGTGCGGCGGATGAGGCGGATGAGTGATGATTGCAGGCAGCACGCTTCTTCTTCTTGTTTGTGCTTCTTCTGGGGAGATTTGGTAGGTTTATGATGGAGCTCACAGCCGGCGGCGCACTGGAACTTGGCACTGCGGAGGAGGGTGTCGCGGAGATGGTGACAGTCTCTGTGGCGGTGACATAAGCGGTTCTATGGTTCTCATGTTAGGCCCTTGAAGTACGACATAGAACTATCTCACAGCACAGGGCACTTACACATCCTCATAAACAGGCGCTCCAAAATACGAGATACACTGGTCCCTTTGCTGAAGACCGGCGTTGCCGCTGAGACCATCGGCGGGGTAGCCAAGGACTTGGTGTATACAAGGGGCAGTGAGCCCGCACTCAGGCCTGGATTGATTGATGCCCATCTTGACTGATATGGCGTTCTGAACGAGTGTAAGCGGGCAGAAGCCACGGAATGAATGACAGAGACTCGGAGAAAAACGAGAAAGAAAGCCGATTGAACGCCTCGGGCGTTGGGCGTCTCTTGACTCTCAGGAAACTATTTATTTCTGACGGGGGATTCCCTGTGGTGCATTCAGGGGCGTCGGCAAAGTCCAGACTAGGGGGGACCAGAATCTCCTAATATTGATGTAGTGAGCCCCGAACGAGCATGTGGCGTACCACTAGTTCGCAATTGAGGCGACGAGAACGCTCGAGCCGGCCTAGCCACACCTGTCAATCAGCCCCAAAACGTGTTAGTCCGCATCAAGCTTCACTTGGCATTCCTTCCAACCCGCTTTCTTAAATGAGATCTCGGGATCTAATAATACTCTCCAGCGCCCGAGCGACGCGACGGAACAAATATCGACTTGAAGTGGAAAAACGCGTCTGAAAGTATCGCTGTGTCTAATAATGACGTCACCATGATACCGTCTAAACAGCGCTCAGCTTACCTCGTACAACTTGGAAATGAAGTTGTGGTCGTTAATAAACAGCTTAATCAACTTGACTGCTTTAAACTGTTCGCCTGGAGCACATCGTCAGTGAGGGTCCCACGATGACAACGATGTTGTAGATACGACCAACGCTCACTTCTCAACATTCAGTTGGGTAAACGACACGTCTTTTGTAGGTACCATCCCAGAACAGTAGGTTCTGCGTTTATTATTATACACATCATGGCATATCCTCATGGTACAACGAGCCATTAAGTAGGTATCTTTCGCGATGGCTTTCTTTCGAAGTGGGGGAAGGCGTTGGAATTGGGTGATGTGTAGAGCAGGAACAGTTGAAGCCACTGGTGGGGGGATGTCTTTCTTACTACCTCTTTAGTCACCCCCAATAACATTTTCTGACCAAGTCCGGATAAGTCGCAGAGCCTGAGCCGAGGGTGAGGCGCAGCGAGCACCCTGAGCCGAGGTAAGTTGAGAGAAGCGATCTTTAGGCCCGGCTATAGTTACCATAATCTAAAATAAGGTACATGTAAGTTGCGGACCTAATTTGAGGACACCAGTCTACGCACTACCGTTTTCTTTTGCCTAGTAACCACCGTTAACAGTCTTACTAAAACTACCGTAGGTTCTCAGAAGGTAACTATCACGTGCGTGCCGCACGTGACGGCCTCCATAAGGAGCAGTTTCTCTCGCACCGAGAGATCCTGCTCCTCAGACATAGCAATACCTTCACTATTGCACATGTCCCTGTGAGCCCACGAGAGCCCTGCGCGGCTCTCGCTAGTCCGAGCGCTCATGCCTCTCCAGACCATTGGAGCCTTCAGAGACCCCGAAGCCCTCCGGGCATCGGCGGCTCTTTGACCCACCGCATGACCTCGGACTGGCTCCGCTAGTGGAATTTCGGCAGTTGCGAGGTTCGGGCTCGCGCCGCCTTCCAACATAGCCGTTAGGCTCTCGGCCTGGTCCTCGCGGTACGTAACGTGGACCGGCGACAGGCCCTCATCGCTGGCCAGATTCGCAAAAGTACCCGCTTGGAGGAGTAGCTTGACTACCTCTTGCGAGTTGGCGCAAGCTGCATGCCAGAACGGTGTGCGCCCGCAATTGCGACAGACGCGCCGGCAGGCCACCAATGCCGGGCAACAACCGCAATATGGCCAAGAGGCTGTCGGTAGCGTCGGCTATGGGCTGGCGACGCTGTAAAGGGTTAGGTTGCTCACCCTCGCCCCCGACTGGTCGCCGCCTCCCCCGCCGGACTGGCCGAGATGGTGCAGCTCGTCCACTCGACGCTGATGTTACGCACTAGGGCGCGGAATAGCGGGATGCTCAGCCCGACGATGGTGTGGGGCTTACCAGCGACGCCAGCGATGCCCTTGATGAAGGCTACCTCATTGCTGTACTGGGCCTCGGTGAGGAACGGCGCATGGGAGTAAAGGGAAAGACTGGCATAAAGGCTTTTATAGCAACCGGGGCGCTTCTAGGCGAATAACACTCTTTTATACACGATCTAGGTTATTCTTTTAGGTGCTATTTTAGCTATGTATTCACTTCATTGGACTAGATGAAACTAGAGTCGTTCCATAATTTAACAAGTGGAACTACGTGGATATGGAAGGGTTGGTGAAACTGAAGCTCGGTACTGTTGTGGATGCGTCAATTTTCATAAAGATAATTACTGTTAACTTCACGCCATTCTACTTGTCACTCATCCCGCTGTTGAATAAGTTGTGGAAAATCGTCTTTCTTAAGGACAAACTGTGGGAACGCGAAGACGAGAAGCTCTACTCTCGAATGAAAGAAGTTCTCCGACAAGTAGGGGAGAAGTTGAAGTGATGGATGGTCGTAGCGGATAAGGTCTGCCTTTCAGCTAGTCGATACCAGGTAGCGAGAGGGGCAATCGGCTCGGGGCATTCAAGGTGCGAGGCTTCGGTTGGGATGTTGGTCAAGTAGTTTCCACGCCACGCAGGTGATGCGTGAATCCCAAGCTCGTTTGTTGAAAATAGATTGCCTGTAGTGCTGTATATACTTCTATGTCCCCTTTGTTAAGCCGACAACCTCTGCAAATTGGCCCCCACAGCCCCGTATAAGTTGCCACGAGCGGCTTGGGCCGGGCTGCTCGTCGGGGTTGAGCAGACCGATGCCTAGCTGTGAGGCGTGATAGCGGCCTCCACCCCCTCAAGAGAATAAAGCAGAGGACCTCACTCCAAGCAGGGCTTTCGCCTTGACAGCTGCGAGTGGCGTCGATGGCAGTTCCTGCAAGTTACACAGGCGCGGCAAGTTACACAGGGGCGGAGCAGCAGGTGAAGCGCTTATTGTGGTACACGTGTATGGAGACCAGGGGCCTCTGAGTCGGCCGTTCTGTATGGTCGTCGGACGCCGTGCCAAGGCGCTAGTATGGGCTCTTTGCCGCCTTGACCGATTGTGCGCGACGCCTCCTCAGCTGCCTCTTCTAACAGATGGTTACGGACTCGACGTTTCCTGGGGATTGGCACTAGCTTCATCCAGGCAGCGGTAACAGCACAAGTATTGATCATGTTGCCCCTCCCGCGCCTGCAAAATGCTAAAATATCATTGTCCACAGGACAACGGCTAAGCCTTCCTTCCTGCCATTTTGCACTTCGCATAAATCTGTCCGCGGAAATACTGCTTGCATGCCGTCGCGCATCTCACGCTACATTAGAAGCGCCTCATCTGAGACAGCTCCGACGGCACCGCATTGGTTAGATAGCCGGACACAGATCTGCCTTGCAAGTAAATCGGCCAATCGTGGAGTTGCTACGGGGATTACTCCTAATGTTTGCCTGAATTACACAATCGACCGCATTGCCCGTCAGCAAGAATCTACAATATCCCGATAGGTGGGTGCTGCTTCATCTACGAATGTGTGAATCCGGCAACGGCGTTCTTTTGTACCATGAGATCAATAGTCTACAGTTCAAAATGTCGCCAAAAAGTATTCTCGGGTGAGATATAAAATGTGTTGACGTGCTCCGGAAGGAGCCAGGAGGTTCTTCCGGAATTCGGCGTCGGCTTTTTGTGTATCGTGTTACGCTTTCCTTGGTACTTGAGTTCTTAGAAGTTGATCTCAATGAGCAATGGAAACTCCCAAAAAACCCCAACCATCCTGCGAAAGCCAAAAATCAATCAAGGTTGCTATCATCGGCGGCGGTCCCGGTGGTCTTGGTGTTGCTCTTGAGTTGGCAAGGTTGCCCTTTGTCGACTGGAAGCTGTACGAGAAGAAGCCGAAGATTAGCGAGACGGGGGGCGGTATCGCTCTGCAGCCACACACGTGGCGCCTGCTCGAGCACAATGGCACAGCCCAAAACATTGGTGCCCAAGATATGTTCCGCGCTGTCGATGGGCAGAGAGAGCAGAGACGGTAAGTGTCATTTTGTCCTATGCTTCAAGTCCCTTGCTCTGCGCTTAGAACATTTCGCTAACGCTGGTCTGATGCGGCGCTCTTGCTCGCAGCAACGGCAGGACAGGGGAACTCATCGATCAACAATACAACCTCAAAGACATACCTACTAATCACCAGACATGCCGCCTGCTCCGGCCGAAGCTCCAGGCAGCCCTGCTCAAGAACGTCGACCAGACTCGCATCCATGTGAACCAGAAACTTGTCAAAATAAGTTCTGTTCCTAACAACAGGATCCGTATTTTGTTTGAGGATGGCTACACGGACGTGGTCGATCTGCTCCTGGGCGCCGATGGGATTCGATCGGTAAGTTTGGGGGCTCCCCGTTGGCCGGGATGACCAAACGGAAGCGCTGACTCCGCGTCTCTACATCACAGGTCGTCCGCAAATGGAGCTTTCCCGGATTCGAGCCCTTTTACAGGGGCCAGCTCGTCTACCGCACCGTCGTGCGCAAGTCCGAGGTTTACCAGATTCCCGGCATGGCTCAGGCATGGTGCCCGACGTTTTGGAAGAACGTGAGTGGCTTCTACGTCTTCACTTGTCCCCTCGGGAACGACGATTTTGAAGTGACGGTCCGGATACGCCCTCGAGGGGACGGTACTCAGGCCGAGCCGGTGAGCTGGGGTCGGCGGTTCGACCTCAAGGCGATATTGGACAAATGTGGTGACTTTTGCCCGCCAGTCCGAGAGATGCTGCGTCTTGCCGTTGCTGCTGATGAGACGCGCGAGTTTGCTCTGTTTGCCGGTCCCCGCCTGCCACGCGTCGTTGCCGATGGCAATATCGCCTTGATCGGCGATGCCGCTCATCCCCAATCGGGCAACTTTGGCTCCGGTGCTGGATTTGCACTGGAGGACGGGTACGCGCTGGCTAAGACTCTCGAGTGGGCCTGGCTTACGAACGGAAAGAGTCTGGCGGATGCGCTCGAGCTGTTTGACTCCATCCGGTCTCCGTACTATGCAAGATTGTACAAACTCTTGGATAAGTTCGCCGCCGTCAAGGCGGCAATTCCGGCAACGCTGACGATTGATCAAGAGATTGAAGAGCGGGTGAAGATGATTTCACAGAACACGGAGCGCTGGATGTACTACTATGACATAGAGAAAGAAGTGGACGAAGCGATCCGGGGGGCTGGCGCAAATATGTAGGTGTAAGAAGCAGCAGAAGCAGCAGCAGGAGGAGGAGGAGGAAGAATGAGGAGGTTTGAAGTTGCTACCAAGTTGTCTAGCTATCCCTATCCTGTATTTCGTTTAGTGTTTCGTCCCTTTAGTACTCGTTAAACATGCAATCACCCACCCTTCTCGGCTAACGCGCTAATTACAAACAGTCACGGAGGAGATATAATGATGAACGTCAGTCCGCCTGAGCGATGTCCCAAGACTACTACATCTTCCCTCGCCACCACACTAGTCGCCCGGTATTCTTCGGGAAGCCAAATCGCATTCTGATTGCCCCTCTTCACCCAATCCTCGGCGACGAAGAGAGCAATCGAGCGGGTCGCGTCCTTTTCCATGAGGGGAGACTCCACAAAGGTGTGAGATTGTGGCCGAGACACAGGCCGCACGTCCAAAACTCCCCTATCCGTCTCCAGATATCTCCCGCACTGGGAAAACGACAGGCTCCGAATTGCCGTGGCTGCTGGAATGGAGCCTTGCAGCACGCCCGTCTTCCTGTCCCATAGAGCCACCGCATGACCAGCCGAGCCGCACGATGCTATCAGTCGCATGTCGGGCGAAAACGCGACCGAGTAGACCGGGGACAGGTCGTTGGCCTCGATGAAGACGACGTCACTCCGCGCTCCCCCTCTCGCCACGTCCCAAGTCCGGATAGTGGCGTCATCCGAGCAAGACACGAGAAGCAACGGCCCGCCGTCTGGGTTTTTGCTTTCGCCCCTCAACGCTTGCGAGAAGGTAATCGAGTTCACCGGAGACGAGTGTCCCCGGAGAACCCTGGGGGAGGCTCCCGCGTCCGCCAAGTCTCGCAAGACAATGGTTGCGTCTGTCGAACACGACGCCAGGAATCTGCCATCGGGGGAGAAGGCAATATTTGTGACTGCTCCGGCATGGTCTTGGATACGGTCCACTAACGCGCCCGTTACGACGTTCCAAAGCTTGACGGTTGCGTCGGCTGAGCCAAGCGCGAGCAGCTGGCCGTCCGGCGGCGAGAAGAGTAGAACAAAAGCATCGTCGGATTGGCTCTCGAGCGTATACAGTGCCGTGCCTGTGGTTATGTCCCACAGTCTTACCGTTTGGTCTCTCGAAGCAGACGCGAGAATTCGGCCGTCGGCAGAGAAGGCGACGTGGGTGACGCCGGCAGAATGGCCTTTGAACGTCCAGAGCTCCGCCCCCTTCCTTGACCATACCTTGATTATGGCATCTTCGGAGCTGGAAGCGACGAGCTGGCTGTCGGGTGACAAGACCACGCGTGTCACTGCGCTGCTGTGTGCCTTAGGCGACCCGTCGGTGGACTGATCAAACTCGAAGGCTCCCGCACTTGTCTGTCCTCGGCCGCATCCAGGCCAGACCCGGGCGCCACCACCACCGCGTTCATCATCATCGTCGTCATCATCATCGCCATGATCGTTCTCAAAGTCCTTGAGTTTGCCGTACGGCATCCACTCCTCGGCGTCCCAGAGACGGATTTCGTCGTCAAACGAGCCAGAAGCGAGGAGCCTTCCGCTAGGCGAGAAGGCGACGGCGTTGATTCCGCTTGTGTGGCCTGTGAGCTTGTGCAGCAGTCGACCGCTCGCCACGCCCCAGATGCGCACCGACTTGTCTTCAGAGCCGGATATCACCAAGCTGCCATCCGGGGAGAAGACGGCGGCCACGACCTTTCTGGTATGTCCACATAGAATCTGCGTGTTCTGCCCCGTTGCCGCATCCCAGAGGCGTATAGTGAGATCGTCCGACCCGGAGACCAGGCGCTTGCCTGCCGACGGCGAGAACCTGACCGAGTTGACACCGCCCGAGTGGCCGCCCAGCACGAGCGCCTCTCGGTCATCGCGGCTCGAGATATCCCACAGCCGGATCATCTGGTCAACGGAGCCAGTTGCGATCTGCTGGCCGTTGGGGGAGAAGGCGACCGAGTTGACACCGCCTGACTGATTGATGCTGAACCGCCTTCGCTCTTGCCCCGTGTTAAGATCCCACAGCACCACCACTTGATCCATGGCGCCGGAGGCGAGCGTCAGGCCGTCTGGTGAGAACGCGACCGAGTTCACCCAGCCGGTATGTGCCCCCCTAAAGTGGTGGAGCAGCCGTCTCGTCTCCATGTTCCAGACCAAAACAGTAGCGTCGTCGGAGCCGGCCGCGATGAGCCTTCCGTCCGACGAGATGGACACGGAGCTGATCTTGTCGGCGCCCCCCTGGAACTTCCAAATCGCTCTCTTTGTCGGGGCATTCCAGAGTCGGACCACATTTGTGGCGGACCCGGAGGCGATTTCCATGCCATCTGGGGTCCACGCCAGATCGTTCACGTAATTAAACTCGTCCCTCGCGTCGGCGACAATGGAATCGACAACTTGAATGGATGCAATCCAAGGATGCATTAGGCCCCGGAAGTGGCGCTTGAGCTGGTTGCAAGGTTTGACGAAGGCGAGCCCGGAGCAGTACACCTGAAGGGGCGCCTCCTTGAGGATGGACTGGAAGGCAAAGATAAATCGTCTTGCGTCTCTGACAAAACCCAACTGGCTGACGTTCGCGGAGGGCTTATACCGTCAAATTAATTTTTTTGTTAGCTCACCCACATCACTGGTAGTGTGTGTGTGAGAGAGTGAGAGAGAGAGATTGGGTCGAGGCATGAAAAATAACACGTACCCTGAGCAGAGAGTGATACAATCTCATAATGGAGCTGATCTCGGGGCTCTTGCCCATCCAATGAACCGCCTCGAGCCAGAACAGAAAGTGCCGCTGCAAGAATCGGTGGACACGATCGCCGTCACAGAAATCCGCTCCACTCTGTTGGTAATGCCGAGCCCAGTACAGGCAGGCGTACTGAAGCGCGGGGGGGATGTACTGTTGGACCCTCCTGGGGTCAACATCTTCCAAGGGTGTGCCGGGCAGCCCCACACGGCAGATATCTCTCCTGAGCATCCTCTCCATGAGTGACAGGCACTTTTCGGCCAGGAACCTGTGGGCTTGCTTCTGGTCCACCCAAAAGCGGACATCGCTGCAACGCGATCTATCCAGGAGAAAGTCTCGGAGCGCCGGATGATGGAGGCGGATAGGACGAGATTGGTCTCCCGGAATGTAGACGATCGCATGGAGATCGGCGAGCGCGTTCTCGATGTCACCCGGTTGCATGTCGAGCAAATCGGCCAGCGAATGGATGGTGAGGGGAGAAGCGAGCACCACGATGCTCCCCAGAACCTCGCGGAACATGGCGCACAATTCTCCCTCTTCTGTTTCGCTGTAGCCCGGAGGGATCGAGTCCTGGAGAACCGAGGCGTAGATTTGATCCAACTGTTCCTCCGGGGCCCTCCTCTGGCGGCGCTCGCTGAGCAAGCCGTCTAGCCGACTCCTGGCGAGCCTCCCTCCTTCGACGATGAAGCGGCATGCGGTCGAAGCCCAGAGGAAGAGGCCTGCTGAGATGTCAACCAAGTGCCTTACGGTTTGCATTCCCGGCCAGCCTTGGCCAAACCCACGCCGTTCGGCGAGGTTCGAGAGATGGCTCTCGAAGTAACGGCCGAGGTCCTCTTTGATCACGTCGGGAGGAATCTCGTCAAGAGTCCAGATCTCTCGCATCGCCTCCGGAATGCTCCTGACGCTGTGCCGGATGGCATAACCCGGCTTGCTGGTGAGAAGGATGCGCAGGTTGACGTTGTGAAGCGGCTGCGCCGTCGCCAGGACACCAAGGATAGTTTGAATCTCCCTCTCGTTGTCACATTCATCCAGCGCGTCGATGACGAACAGAATGGTCGGCGGGGGCAGGCTGCTAGCATGCATCTTGGACAGCGGGCCCAGGATCAAGTGGTTCCACTGGTCGCGGAACGAGTGGTTCGGAATATCGGGCTGCGCCGCAACGGCCTCGGCGATGAAACGCTTTGTGGACGGGATACGGGATGCTAGCTGTCTGGCGAGTGTGGTGATGAGCCTCCTGGCGTTGCTGACATCACCGCCTCCCCTTGAGAAGAAGTAGCTTCCACCCAGCCTGCCCCGCTCACTCTGCGTTGCGCAGACCGTACGTGCCACGGTAGACTTGCCCGTACCCGCAATCCCGTTCAGCCACAAGATATGCCTCTCGCTGCGGCTGTCGGCCCACGCCGTCAATTCCTGCAGGAGCGCCGTCCGCGTGTGTGCCAGACACACCGGCTCGTGCTGATTGCTGAGCGAATTGAAGGCTGCCTCGGAAGCAACGGGCAATGCGGACAGAACACGATCTATGCTGGCGCTCTCGTCCTGTTGTTTCTTGTCGATCGCATCTCGAAGCCGAGTGCATGCATAGTCTCCCTCGCCGTAGATCAGCGGCATGAAAATGCCAAAGATGCCGAGCAGACAGTAGGCTTTGTCTTCTCTGCGCGTCGTAAGTCGATTCGCAGACCATGAGAGTCGCTCGTCAACAGTGAATTTGGCCAAGTCGCGTCCCTGCAGCGCCGTCTTCGGGATCCCGGTCAAAGCGTGAATGTCTTGCTCGAGGGATATCTTGTCGCCGAGCCGCTCGCCTTCGACTGAGAAAAACTCAACGGTCGCCGGAGCGAGAAGCTCTTGGAGGGTCCAACCACGTGTGAACCACCTGCTGCCGTGAAAGGCCAGCTCCAACCGCTGCCGAGATTCGCATGAAACATCCGTCAGGTAAACGTAACATCGGGAAGCGTTCCGGTACCACGCAAACATGGACGCGATGGACTCTTGGAGTTCCACGCCGTTGGTCCTGTCAATGCAGCATGTGTCGATCCAAAAGTACTGCAAGTTATCCTTGAAGGCTTGCTCTCCACAGAAGACGAGTTTGTGGTAGCCAAGAGGTTTTTCTGTTTCGGCCGTCCCTTTGAGGAGGTCGCCGTACGTAACCTCTTCTTCATTCTAGGGTAGCCACGTATGCGACAAAATGGCATACTGGGGGCGATTGCTCTCGTCCGCTATCCATTTAGTGAGCGTAAAAATGCCATATTCGTCACGGTGGAGAAGCCGCATCTTGACCTGCGAGGCGTCGGAGGGCCACAGTGGGGTGGCTCTTTGGTGATGGTAAGAAGTACTGATCGTTGTTAGGTAGCTTAGCGGGCGGGTGGGCGCGGCCAGAGATAATTTGCATCACTCCGCCTCTCATAGAATGACTCCTACGTCCGTAGCACCACCCAAGTGGCCGCAATGACATATGATGCCTGACGGGTGGGGTAGTGGTGAGGGCTGCCGTGATTGTGGGCCCAAAACGTTTGCGGGGACCAATCCCGTCTAAGAAAGCCACACCAAGTCCGCGGCCTCACCCCACCACATTCCTTGTTATCTTCGCGAGGTTGCGTTCGCCGTGGGTACAGGCGATAAACGTGGCGCAAACCGCTGGCAATAGTAGTAAAGCCTTGAGTCGGAAATCAAAAAGTTGTGACGCCACCTGCAGCGACACGGATCCTGCCGTTCTCACTGGGCGTCGCGTTCCGGATTCCTTGGCCCCATGAGAGGAGGACAAGAGAGGGGAGCATCCGTCGCGGCCCAACGACTTTTTGCCGAATTTCCCAGTTCCCAATGACGCCTGCGTCGGGATTCGAGACGAACCAGGGCTTACCGATGCGTCTAAAGAGCGCGCGGTGTTTGGTCCGGGTTCCAGCCACCCTGGGCCATCAGAGGTCCACTGAGCATGCGGGCGACGTTTAACAGGTGTTGATCGCGATGTCGGCGCGCAATAAGCGATATGCCAACTGGCATCCCATGCGGCCCCACAAAGGCAGGCACGTTGATGACGGGCATATGAAGCCCCTGTAGCCACAGGTCAGCAAGAGGATCTTCTAGAACATAACTATCCCAGAAACAAGGAAGAAAAAGAAAGAAGAAGAAAATAAGAGAGATTCACCGTCCAAAGTGTATTGAAAGTTGGGCTGCCCATGTCATTTCTTCCACTTGGGGCCTCATCTATTGCGCTGGGTGCGATAATGACCGAGTAATTCGCCGCCAGCTCGTCAACTACCTTCCGCATGCGATTCCACCAGTGATCAGCGTCACTCTTTTGCTCAGCAGTGTACCTAGTGCCTCTTTGGATAATCTCATGTAATACTGAATTCGAGTGGGTGTCGCATTTGCGATATTCTTTGAGAAGAGAGTTTGCCGCTTCCTTACTGATGACAATGTTTTGCATCAGTTTCAGTTTCGAGGGATCACCGATTTCCACCGGAAGCGAAATCTGCTCGACTTCCACGCCGTGGCTCTCGAGAATTTCGACTGTTTTCTCCATGGCTCGCACCGTTCCGGGACCTGCCTACGACCACATCGGAGTCCTTACCAAGGCAACGGAACAGTCCTGGAACGATACGTTGTCCAAAGGCCAGTCGTCTTCAACGTTGAATACGTTGGCAACTAGCTGGAGGTCGTCAATACTTCTAGCGAAAAAACCTATGGTATCGAAGCTGGCCGAGATTATCTTCGTTCCCTCTAGAGAGATTGTGTTGTGGGTGGGTTTGAAGGCAAAAACACCGTTAAAGGACGCAGGGCGAATAAGACTACCGCCAGTCTGCGCCCCAAGGCTGAGGGGCACTTGCTGGTCAGCAACAGCTGCTGCTGAGCCGCAGGACGAACCGCCAGGTGTGCGGTTGAAGTCGTGAGGATTGGCTGTCTGGGGTCCGGAGTTAGCCACGCTGAACTCGGTGGTCGTCGTTTTCCCTGCACGCGACCATAGTGTTAGTCTGAGGCAAAGTAGGCTCAGGGCTGGTATTTTACGAACCCAGAATCAGAGCGCCAGCTTTTCGTAGAATATCTACGACCATTGCGTCCACGCCTGATCGGTAATCAGGGTGGATCCGAGATCCCAACCGAGTAGGCATATCTTTGGTGCATATCATGTCCTTGATCCCAAAAGCAACCCCATGAAGTGGCCCTCTTTTGTCTCGCGGTATCTGATCCAGAGCTCGAGCTTGGGCTAGGACACAATCTCGATCTATAGGGCAATTCGCCACAGGATTTTGTCAGCAACCAATGTAATACCCCTATCTTGATACATGCTAGGATAGAGCGGATAGGTTCCGCTTCAGGAGAATATTAGGGTCTTGGGTGGTATATGTCAAGGCTGGGCAGGAGAGATGGCTGCTAATGCTGGGTTTTCAGTGGGATGGTGTGCTGGCTGACCCCCTACCAAGAAATTCCCACGCTTCCACTTTATCTCTAGCCTCTATGCGGCTTAAAAGCGATTTGGCATACTCCTCTACTGTAATTTCGGTATCTAACCGCTGCAACACCCGGTTGCCCGTCAACTCGTGATGCATGCTAATGGTTGTGGCTTCGGAGCCGAACTGAGAGGCTGACAACACGTGATAATAATCGATTGCACTTGCAAGCGGTCTGTGCACAAGCAATGCGGGTAAAAAAATTGTGAAGTGGACTTGAAAATGTCTGCCTTTTCAGCCAGAATCCGGCATGTTGATTCTATTTAAATCTCTCCTTACTCACTATTCTTCGGCTTTTTGCACCACCGTTTATCCTTCAGGGGCTAAATCGGGGCTTTTAAGCCTGTTTGTCTTTTAGGGCTTATGAAGTTTCACAAGCTGTGGCCTGGTATGTAACAGGCAGGGGAGCAAAAGGGTTTGTCTCCACCTCAACCCCAAAAGAAAAAACCCTGTGGAATGCTGTATACGGTGATCCGAAACTGCGGCACGCATTTCTAATATCGAGCTAATCTCCAAAGTTCCTTGACCTACATCATTGTGTGATACATTACTGTTTCAGGTGAACTTCGTCTTGGATACGGCCGTAAGCATTGTATTACATCGCAGTCTTGGACACCGTCCAGGAACGTACTAATCCACTGGGCAAGACGGTTGACACATCAATCGTCACCCTCGTAACAACCATCATCACAACCTTTGTCCTCACCATACTTCGCTCTGCCTTGATTCATAGAATCGCCAACTACTTTCCAGTCTTAATTTATAAGCACACCTTCGGAGTTTCCCTTTTGGTTATCACTAGGGATCAAACTCAAACCTACTAGTGTTTCAGTAGAAAGAATCTTGGCATAAACTTCGAACGAAATGGAATTCAGGTCCTCGCTATAAGATAGCAAAGGAGCCGCATCTGTCACGAGGCTAGAGCCATTTAGGTTAGCCTTGGCTGCAGCCAAGGCCCACTACCACGGATGCGGGCCCGCGCTCCTCCGAGCGACCCTTATTACCAAGCCCTCATAGGAGCTGGCCTTGTTCCTTTCCTTCCTCCATAGAAACCATAATAGATTCTGTCACCAGTCACGGTCCTTACCTGGCTGGCCCGTCACAGCATCAATGTCTCAATCTGGGAGAGCGGTCATTTTTTAGGTAGAATGAAAGCAAAAGTGAAGAACATCAATCACGAATGCTTGGACACTAGAGTCTCGGCTCGAGAATTCTCTCGCATAACTCGACGACATGTACATGTGGTTCATGGTCCGCGGTTGCAGCCTGGTGGTGACGTCCAGAGATAACTGTGTATCTAGAAGATCCCACTAAGATCACGAATCAATCAGCTTGGATAGTACGCAGGAATAAGTCGTTAGATGCTAGCAGGCACTCCGCTAAAGACCAAACGTACTGTTATGTGAAAGAAGCCGATACTACGGAATGTGCCTTGATTAGCCCCGGTCATGATAAGTCCTACAACCCAGGAGCCCCAAGATGGGTCAGTAGTGAAGGAGTGTTCGCGATCCGAGTTATCCAAGCTACGACCCTAACTAGATTATAGTCAGCTAATTAGCAACAGATAAGCAACCTCTTCAGGAAGATCTCTTAATTTTATCCTCTTATATGGGTTAGTGATCTAATTTTCCTAAGCAGGCGGTGGTAGTGAGGCTGGACTATAAAATTTCGTCCCAGATTTCGTCCGAATCAGTAGGGTAGGCCGACGAATGACCTGCCTCGCCTAATTTCTCTCAGCGGAGGTTGAAAACCTGCCAATACCATAAATTGAAAAGTAATGGCCCTTTTAGCAAGTTTTCTCCTCCCTCCTTATTTGATCATGGATATATGGAATAAGACACTTGCCAATCTTAAAACTCTTGCCGGCTGACTTTTCCCACATCTCTTGGCTCGCCACCACATCCGCAACCGCCCACCAATTCAAAGACACGACTACAGCTACCTATCTCTCTGCCATAGCCCTGGATGGACAGATAGTCATTGGCATCGTCGGCCTATTCGCCATGTTTATCGTTGCTCTGCTGCCAATTCAGCTTATCCATCGTCGACTTGGACATTTGCGAACACGTCAGACTCAATCGGATGTAGAGATTGGATTTCATACCCGGCAGCTCCCCTTCTACACGCCATGGAACACACTTTCCGTCTCGAACCATCCCAGCCCCAGCGTATTTCAGCTGTCCCGAGAGGATTCCGCCACAACCTCTTGGATGCCATGCCGCCCGAGTCCTGTCTTCGCGCCCCTGAGAAATGCACCATCGTTGCGCTAGGTTCTGCCACTGAGTGCGTCCTCTCTCCAAGAATATCACCAAACTAGCTTGCACTTGTTTACTTAATGCAAGTCTTTAGTCTGTGAGATGGGATGTCACGGGAAATATGTGTCAAATCTGAATAGGTAGACCTCTTGATCTCACCCATGCGAACACCTCGGTCTGCGTGTTAGGAATGTGTGCAGCTAGTAGTAGTAGTAGGAGGGGAGTCAAATGGCCAAATTCAAGGCTTGCTGAGGATAGTGGCGCTTGCGTACCGTGGCTCTATAATATATAGGCAAGTTAAATAGTAGAACACAAACGAACCATGTAGTTACCTGTGTGAGGAACTTATATTGCTCGCTCCATCATGGACACGATGATGGTTTCTATACTACTTTATCTAGAGGTAACTTATACCTTGCTCTGTGGTCTGGGCTCTGCTCCGCCAGACCAGCTAGGGCACCTCATGCAATTGGTTACCATGCCACGACAAAAGTCTGACCTAGAACCCGAACCCACCCAATTCCCTAATGCAAATTCCTTATTAATCGCCATATAAAATTGCATTTCTAGATGGCGCAGAGGCAGAGCTTTTCAAGGCTACCAATCAGTATTTATTGTACCAGCCCCTTGCAGCGATAACGGCCACCAACCTACACTGTATTTAAAGCGAAACAGCACCATTTCTCACAAACTATCTTCAACCTCCTCCGATACGCAAATAGCAGCCTTGCTCAGCTCCAATTTTTAAGGCCTTATTTCTCGGTAGATCTGCCATATGGGAATACTAGGTCCCAGTCGGAAGCTGGTCTGCCTTGGCGAAGCTGCTGCCTGAGGACTTGGGGTAGTTCTATTATTGGAGAGAAGCCTGTCCGCCTCACTTGCTTGCCAACCGCACCATTGGACGCCACTTGCATTAGGCGATAAGAAATCGGGACAAGAGCGGGGACAGAAGCGGGGACAGAAGCGGGGACAGAAGCGGGGACAGAAGCGGGGACAAACCTGAACAAATCCGGGACAAAATCTTTGGTCACTCAGACTGGAGGGGACAAAATCTGTTCTTCCAGGTCGTAATTTCAGCCCCGGGTGAAGATCACCAACGTTCAACTCGCCCAAAGTCACAACTTTTGAGTCTAGTCAACTTTGAAATTTCTTTACCTATTTCACTCGAACACTGCGCTAACCTTTTTTTCTTCTTTTTCGGATTAAAAGTCGCTAACCACACCTGAGCTATCGACCACCATGTCAAATTCTACAGAAAGACTGGACGAGCTGTGGGAGCGGCACAGAGAGCGAATAGAGGAGCTTTATTGCGGAAGTGACGCACCAACTACGCGTAGACAGGGCGGGTTGGACCGTCTGGCAGAAATCATGAAGGAAACACAAGGTTTTAAGGCCACGTAAGTATCCGTTCACTCCAGCTTCGCGAGGCCGGCATGGAAGCTAACAAGTATTGTAAGGCCCTCGCAGTACGAGGCTAAGTTGAAGGTCTGGGCCGCAAACAAGTATGTTAAGGCGTCTGACTGGAGAGTTATCCTGGCAAAGCTGGACGAACTTAAGTCAGCAGGGGTCTTCGCGCGGGTGAGAGTGCTTGGCCACATAGTGGACAAGAAGAAACTCAATAGGAACCGCCGCCGCGTCGAAGCTGAATCGGGCAAGCCAATGATAACGTTCCTAGAATGTAAATATCCACTCCATCAAATAGAGTGGAAGTCATTGTACTCACTTCTTCCAGGGCGGGAGAGTGCACGTTGCCGACATATTACCCTCGAACGCCAGACTCACGATTGTGCATGGGTACCGTATACCGGCGAAGAGCACACAATACGAGGAGATGTAGCTTCATCGGTACAGCATCAAAAGCCGCAGCATGAGATTGCCCCTATTCAGTCGCCCACCTCAGACTTTGACTTTTCCCAATCTACACTGCCACAGCGTGAGGAAATCCTCGCCATCAACACCCTAGATCAGACCTTACCTCGAATTTCCACGCCCTCTCCGTTCTCCACCCCAATGAGGTTATGCGGTCTCTCCTCCCCACCAGAACCCTTCATGGATTCATGCTATACCATGTACGACGATGGACAGCTGGCGGCGTTACCACCCTCCGACGCTAGTTTCGACTGCTTCGCTGATACAATATCAATCATGCCAGGCATGGTCATGTCACCATCCACTCACCTTTATCTACCTCTGAATAGCGGCATGGGCCTCGACGGCGGAGGCCAGCTTCTGCCTTCTCCACAACAGGTCACTGGAGCCGTGGCAGGCGAACGCCAAGACCCCCTGGGCACTCTTGTTCGATTGATGCTCAACAATTCTTCTCTGCCGCAAAGGTACATGTCTCGGGTTGATGACCTGCTGAGGGACGTCCGGTCACTATTCTCGTACAGCTCGCTGCGGTTGAATATCAGTGGTGATGAGGTCGCGATTACTGGGGACTCGTTGGATTCCTCAAGGCTCCTCAGCGCGCTTTTATGCTCAATTGCCAACGGTTTCATTGGTTTCCATGGAATTCCGCAACCATTGGTACTCGCAATGGCGAAGAAGCACCTTCGACTGAGTCCTCAGCTTTCAAATTATCTGCAGACTTGGCCCAAGACCGCCGCGATCCAGCTTGCCCGCAATCTCTTCCGCGCCGCCGTCGAAAGCTGTGATGTCTCGATTCTCACTACCATCATAGAAGCGATGGAGAGTCGAGGTGAGATGTTCGATCCCGACAGCATTGTCTGCGAGGTTGAAGGTACGGAGTACACACCACTTGAAGTTGCGGCTGGCTTAAGAAATTTCGAGGGCGTCCAGGTGCTCCTCCGGTTGAAGCTTGACGCCAAAAAGACATACCAATCCGCAAACTTTAGCAGCGGACCACTCGGGACGGCCATTTTTGGGCTTCGCTTTGGCGACCGCAAGGCAGCCTTGGCGGGTATGGATGCCAAGATCATACGTATCCTTCTTGAAAGCGACGCCGAAGCCTCACCCCAACTTATCCATTACGTCTTGCTTGAAAGCAGGGATGTATCGACATTTGGCAATCTCCAGCAAGTGGTTGGCGAGCTGCTGAAATGGCTGCCGAACGGCCACCGGGACTGCTTTGAACCCACAATTCGCCTTGGACGAGGGCTAGACGGAAGAGCCAGCCTCGGCTCACTGGTGCCATTTATTGCCGCCCACTGTGAGAACGAATTCGCAGTAACCATAATCCAGCGTCTCGTCGAGGAATGCGGATTCCTCCACTGCTCGATCTGCCCTAGAAAATACTTTCCAGATGCTCTGGACCACGCCCTCATCGAGGCAGCCCGTCGGGATAACCAACGGCTTTGCAAGTTCCTTCTTGGCCTCATCAAGGCTAGCCCAGAAGCTCTGTCAGCCGCCATATCCGCAGGTGGTGGTGGTCCAACATCGACGGCTAATCTGTTCCTCATCCAACTGCAAGGCACAAGCAATCAGCCCCTGGTGGCAGGTGAACATTCCGGTGCTTGGAAGTCTTCTTTGAGCGAGGCCATTCGCCGCAAGGACCGCGCTCTGGCCCAAAGGCTAGAGAGCCTTGGAGCCTGGACGGCAGGGAAGACGCCGGATGATGACTTTGGCGAGGTCCTTGTGGCTTCCGCCGAAGCTGGTGATCTTGAATATATCGCTCGCATCTTCAAAGAATATTCGACGTCTCGCTCTTGCCTCGCGGCCCAGAGCATCAGGAGTGCATTGACAGCGGCTATTAAGAGCGGCCACACGGAAGCGGCCTTCGCTATCATCGACGCGGGGCCCGATTTCAGACCGATAGTTAAACATAAACGAACAGTCCGCCCGCCCTACTGGTGCCTCCCGCACCACTGGGACAGCTCGGGACCTCTTGCTGCGGCCATAGAGCAGCAAAACCTAAACTTGGTGGGCTCTCTCCTAGAATTGGACTTAGATCTGACCGGTAGCGATGGTGACCATGCCATTAATACGGCTGCAAATTTGGGGAATGTTAGCTTGGTGAGAGAGCTGCTCGATAAGGGCTGCATGGTCGGTACTGAATCTCTCATGACGGCAGTAGTGGGAGGTAACAGGGAACTAGTTGGGTTGTTGCTTGGACATGGAGGGGATCCCAATGGCAGTCTCTACATAGACGGGTATGGGATCACGCCTCTCTGTAAAGCGTTCATCAGCCGGGACAGGGACATGGTGGAATTTCTCCTCTCAGCCGGCGGAGACCCTGCGGACGCTCGGGCTTTCATCTTCATTATTAAAGAGGACGTGGGGGCTCTGGATCTTCTTCTCGAAGCTTTTCGCAGAAGGTACCCCAATGGGTGTAGGGGTTTCGGTGCGGAAAGCTTAATTGCAGCCGTGGAACATAACAGTGCCATCCTCGGTCAGCTGTTAGACGCGGGGATGGATGTGAACGCGATCTCGATGGAATCGATTACCCCGCTAGTATTTGCGGTCAGGCACAACGGGGGGGGGAACATCAAGCTTGTTCAAACTCTGTTGGACGCTGGAGCCGACGCCAACACCATAGGGGAATGGCCGACAAGTCATCGCCTGGGTGCCGCCACGGGGCTGCATGCCGCAATCGAAACGCAGAACTGCGACATGGTTACGCTTCTCCTGGATAGCCACGCTGACATCAACCAGCTGGCGCGGCGGAGCCTGAAGCGGACGCCATTGCAGCTGGCATGCGAAGTTGGGAGCTTTGCCGTTGTCGAACTCCTGCTCAACCGCGGGGCAAACGCCAACAGCCCCCCAGCACTTTGCGCCGGAGGCACAGCTCTGCAGTTCGCAGCCATCAGCGGGAATCCTAGGATTGTGAGTCTGCTGTTGCACCATGGCGCCGACTTACACGCTGCTCCATCAAAATTTCATGGGCGAACAGCGTTGCAGGGCGCAGCAGAGCATGGCCGGATCGCGGTTCTTGAGCTTTTATGGCATACTGCTAATGGTAACTTCGATGCCGCAGAGGTCGAGCGAGGGCAAGAGCTTGCCCGAAAGAGGGGGAACACAGGGTGCGCGGACCGCCTCACTGAGCTTCTGGTAGCCTCCCATCGGAGTCCAGCTCTGTCTCCTTCACTCATCTTGGAGAATCCTATGTGGTGGGGTTAAAGGCGACAAATGTTTTATTTTGGTTTCACGACTCGGATAGGTACTCTCTTATGCTACTCGGTAAAGCATCACATTCCTGCGGTGGGTATAAACCTCACCAACTCTCTCCTTTCATGTATTGAATCGACGTTTTGGTTCACAAAATACCCCGTGTCAGACGCCGTATGGAAAACAGTGAGGTCGAATCCACACTGGGCCAGGGGTGCAACGACCCGAGGGTTCTGGATCAATCAGGGAAGACTCTGTGCCAAGATGGGCCTCTGCAACAGGACCCTCTGTGGGTTCTCATGGAGTCAAGCACAGAGGCCGGCACAAGTTACCTCCTGCCTTAGTAGTATAGATACCATCACCGTGTCAACGGTAGAGTTAGGAGCTCTTGGCTACTAACGCTAGCAATTTACATTGTTCATTTGTGATCTACTGCTTGGAGCCTCTGGATCAGCGACCCGATTGACAGTGTGATTCACCCCTGGAGAGTTGTGCTAGCCTTCATTCAGTCATCTTGCCCCTATCGCCTTTGGGAGTCCGTCCCTACGATTCTGTCTTCACCTGGATCACTACGGTGTACCGGGGTCAATTCGTAACACACTGATGATATCAAGATTGGAGATCACGCATTGCGCTGCTTTGCGCCGTTATTGTAAAAAGAAGAGAGATAAAGCATTTAAAGTGATCGAGACGGACTGATAATAGGAAAACGGAGACAGAAACAGTTAGGATTTATAAACGACAGAAAAAGATTTCAGCTTAAAGCTTGAGCACTGCCTAAAATGTTAAGGTGGGTAATGGGGCCTGAAGTTACAGATTTGTAGGGATTTCCAAGATAAGACGCCGCCAGAACCAGTAGGTAATATATATGGAAGAATATAACTATAAGTTATTATAATAGTTATAAATAATATTATACTATATATATTCCTTCTTATTTTAAATACAGTCCTCTTAATTATGACTGTTCTTTTAAATAACAGTAAACCCTTACTTTTTAATCTAATTATTAATAACTTTCTGTAAGTCTTTATTAATTTCTAGCCACTGAGTGCCCTGTAGGCTCCCTGTATTACAGGAGCCTCCAGCAGGCAACAGCCTGTAGCTGTTACAACTGCCTACTCTATACTGCGTACCCTGTATTGTGGTCATGCACCCTGAAACTACTAGTCGAATCTTCTAGAACCTCAGGGTTCCAGAGGATTCCACCCACTCCAAGGCCCCTTGGGGCTCCTAGAGCACCCCGAACCTTCTGGAATTTAAAGGGGTAGAACCCCCCCTGAATCCAGTGGGGCTACTACCCCATAGAACTAACTAGAGCACTACAGTTGTCAGAAAGAAGAGGGTTTAGAGGCCCTAGGCATCTAGTAAGTAGAGCTGACTGGACACTTAGCACTGCTAGAATGCTAGTGAGCCTCAGCTATTAGAGTAATAAAGCTTGAATCCTGTAGAATATGTTACAACCTGCAGGTTCGTTACAGAATAGTTTATAAAGAAGCTTATAACTTTTAGCTGGAGCTAGAGGAACGGGGATAAGGATAAGGAGCCGAATCACGTAATTACAATGTGACGACCTTGCAGGACGTCACTTGGGCCGGCGCGGCCTGACGGATCCCCTGCAGGAAGAACAGTGCAGGGAAACAGTACGCACAGTACTGTGCACTGTGCTAGGGGTGCAAAGACCCGAAGCCCCTACGACTGATGGAAAGGTGCTCGCAGCGTGCTAAGTGCTCGCACTGTAAGCAGGAGGAACCTCGCAAGCAGGGCGCTTGTGAGGAGCAGAGTGCTTGTGCTATAAGCACTCGTAACACTACAAGTAAGGTATAAAGTACCCCTTCGTTAGTTAGTATAGATAGATATCATTGTAACTACAATAGCTGTAAGAGACTCCTAATTCCTCACATTAGTATTTAATTATTTATTTATATCTTACTGTTTAGACTTACCTTTATACATTATAGTGATAACGACTTGCAGTAACATTAAACTCCCCGTTTAGGAGTGCTAACTTAATAAGCTATCTTCAGAACGCCCCTTAGCCTTTAGCGTCTTACTATACGTTCTGTCTTAACCTGCGCTAATCCTCTTAAGGCTTGTGTCAGGTGTAAGTTATAATATATAACCCTTTTAATTTTACTAAATCTAAAGTGTAGTGCTTCTAATAATTAAAAGTCTTATTCACTTAACGTACTAACCTCTTATTACACTACTGTGATGACTTTGCAGGACGTCACTTGGGCCGGCGCGGCCCGACAGATAACACCACAAGTAAGGTACAGAGGTACCTCTTAGCTAATTAGTATAGATAGTCATTATCGTAACTATAATAGCTGTAAGGGACTCTTAATTCCTTATACTAGTATTTAATTGTTCATTTATATCCTACTGTTCAGACTTACCTCTATGCATTATGGTGACAGTGACCTACAGTAACATTGAACCCCTTGTCTAGGAGTGTTAGCTTAATAAGCCGTCTTCGGAACGCCCCCTAGCCTTTAGCGTCTTGCCATACGTTCTGTCTTAACCCGTACCAGTCCTCTCGAGGCCTGTGTCGGGTGCAGGTTATAATAACCACTTATGCATTAATTAGTCAGCAAACCCTACTAATAATAATAAGAAGTAATTATGACTTGTATACCTGGACTTTAAACTAACTAGTTTAATCCACTTACAAAATCTAATAAAATGAATATTAATAATAATAATAAGACTGTCTTTCTGGCTAGTTCCGAAGACTAGGAGTTGTAAAACATATAGTTCCAGGGCTAGGCTGTAGCTGGAGGCCTGTAAAGTAAGTTTCAAGAAGTAGCCCCTTTCCTTACTAAAATAACAGCTTTAACCCTATACACTATAAGTATAAGACTCTAAGCTAGTTAACTATTACGGCTAGGGGTAATATGAAATCCGTAGCTAGTAACGATAACTCTAGCTTGATAATTATTATTGTAGATTTAATAATTAATAGCCTTTATATTTACCAGATAGAATAGTTTATTTATAACGCCAGTAAGAAAGAATATAACTAACAATTTGAAGAAACTAAACAGTTAAAGTAGTGGATTCCAAACACTAATAACTTATCATTTTAACTTATCTCCTATAATTTAATCCAGCTTATTATATATTAGTATAAAGCCTTAAAACTAAAGCTTAGAATTAGTAATTGTTGCACAGTAGGGTTCCACAGGCCTGTAGTACAGGCCTGTTGCTTAGAAGAAGTAGAGCGGTACTGTTCCAAGCCGTACTACAGCGCTTCCAGCGCTGTAGGAAGCAAAAGAAGGCCTGAGGTACAGAGGCAGTGCCTTTGTATATAACTGAATGAGTGGTGTGAATTGCTTGCTTATAGAAGGCTAGATACAGGAGAGGAGAGGGCCTTTGTAGGCTGTGGTCAGCTTCCAGAGCCTTCTATCTACTATACAGAATTGGAATAGTGGCCGTAGGCCACGTAAGTGCTTGTATGACTCATTGGGTTCCAGAGGCTTCTACGGCTTCCGCTGTGGCAACTGGAATCCAGTGGAAACTAGTGGAATTCAGGGGGTGAAACCCCCTGATTCCAAGGAGTTCTAGAGGGTTCGGCGCAGTGCGCCGACCCAGTGGACCCACTGGGGCTAGAAACTAACAGTAATAATAAGGCTCTTTATAATATATGAGAAGTGTATTAAGTAGTTATAAAGCTACTGCTTTAAGCCTTTAGAGACTTAATTAAATAGTTAGATCCCCAGAAGTAAGTTATAGTTACAGTATAGTGAAAAGGAGTCCTTAAAGCACTAATTATAAAGACGTAATTATATAACTTTTTAAATATAGTGAAGTTAATTCTTAACTATAAGTGACAGGGTAAGGAACGATAAAAGCTAAAGGTGCACATCATCCTAATCAGGCTGTTTTATTATTGTTAAACTTCAGGGTACCATAGGGCTGTAGTACAGCACTGTGGCCTTAGAGGAAGAAGTGCAGTACTGGTCCAAGCCGGCTACAGTGAATCTTAACACTATAGAATAAGAGGATCTGAAAGGCAGTGACTTATATAATCACTAGAAAAGAATGGAATTGCTTGCTTAACTAGAAATAGATGCAGGAGAGGAAAGGGCCTGTTATAGGCTGTGGGAGGCTCTGGAAGGATTCCAGAGCCTTCTGTGAAATGGAACTAACTAATACAATAATAAAATAATACTGTTCTGAACCGTTCTGTGTGGTTCTGTTGACGTAGTGGCTGACGTGGCCACCATAGTGTTTCTAGTTAGTTCTATGGGGCAGTAGCCCCACTAAATTCAGGGGGTTCCACCCTCCTAGATTCTAATAGGTTCTGAGCACTCCAGAGGCCTCAGGGGAGCCTGGAGTGGGTTAGAATCCTCTAGAACCCTCTGGGGTTCTAGAAGATTCGACTAGTGGTTACGGGGTACGCAACTACGCAATAGCTACAAGCTGTTACTTGCTAGGAGCCCCTGTAATATAAAGAGACTATAGGGCACTCAGTGGCTAGAAATTAGCCAAAGCTAATACAGTAAGAGTCTTACTATTGTGCGCCACCTCCTTCCAGAGATCCTGCAGCCTAATGAGCTTAAGCATGATTTCTTGCGGTTTATGAAGAGAGGGATTGGGCCTTGACTGCTACTTTTGCCACGTTAATGCCGGGACTATACTGGTACTCTGGGTGGAACTGCATAGCAACTGATTGGTGATGCCGGCCGGGGCGATGAAGGAGGAAGTGGATGTTCCAGCCCATGGCTTGAGTGCTAAATAGGAATCTCCTCTGGTAATATAGGAATGCGGGAGCCTCCACGTACAACGCCGCGCGATACTAATTTAAAAATACGGTTCCTACTCGGGGTGGTACCATCAGTATGTTTGTGGTGCGGAGAGGGACTGTCTGTCTACGACATTAGTTGCGCTGTCCGGAAAAGTCGCTTAGTAATTGGATGATGGCGAGGAGGATGGTACGCTATGCCCCGTCTGCTAGGAACATAACAAAAGCTTTGCCAGCACGGGATCTCAGCGGTCGACAACTGCGGCTGGGTGTAGAGGGTGTTTTGTGAGACGAATCTGGGCACACGAAATTTCCTTTTTCATCTCTCGCCCATGTGACCTGCTTACCCGGCTTAGGCTCGGCTCAGCCCCTGCTCAGGATTTGCTCGGGCTTACTCAACTTTACTCACCTTAATTACCGTTTTCGGCAAGCTGCGCCACAGTATGCTGAATTGCTTTAGCTCTAGCCAAGTGGGCCCATAACTAGTTCTGTATATGAACATTGCCAAAAGCGTTCCCTATTTTTAAAATAACTATTCGAATCCCACCAGTTTGGTTCGCCTCAGTTGCCGTGATAGTTGTGAATACCCTCAGTTTCTATGCCCCACAAGCCTTCCGTTCGTGTGACAATCTATACTTGCCTCGGGCAGGAAGTCGGAAGGTGCAACCCTACAGCCTCTCTATGCCGCCACACGAATCTAGACGATAAAGTCGAGAACCCTGCCGCCTCAGTGTACATTTCCAGATACCCTATCCTGCGTCCCGTTGAGAGCTGGCAGATCAGTGTCAGCGCCCACCTCACTAGCTGTTTTGGGGCTGGCGGACTTCTAGATCCTGAAGGTTAACATAAAGAAGCCCGTCTGTCTGGGAGGAGGTAAGAAATGTGGGGAAGTGGACGTCATAGAGCTGGGGCCTCAACATGGCGGCAGTTGCCTCAGACGGAAAGATCTCGGCCTGCAAATCCCAGACGATGTCGATCACCTGCCACCTCAGTTGAGCCCCCACAGTAGCCACCTTTTAGTTGGTGGAAGGAGCTGTGTGTTACGTTGCCGTACGTTAGTTGTGCCACGAGTTGTTGCATATGGCTGCATGAGAGCGTGGTATTTTCCAATTCCAGCCTGTCCAGCTATTCGCTGCCTCGTCTTCGGTGCAGTTATGTTCGCGTAGTTGCCTGTTTTGCCTTCGACGGCCCCCACTATCGAGCCAGGCAGGCTGCAATGCATTTGGACAGCGAATCCGGTACGATAGCCCGAGATAGCAAGACCGCCATTGGCCGTGGCCTGCAGCCGACAGAACTCGATATGTGACAACTGGTGTTAGGTAAGAACTGCCCCGGCCCTATTATCAGAGGAGCCGTATTTAGCGCCTTGGCTGCATTTGCCTCCCTCCACCGTTACCTTGCAGCAAAAAAAGAGAATAAAAGGCTGTGCGTTTTCAAGTGAGTTCTATCAAAATGGGTATAAAGGGGGGCCAGGCATCCCGATCCGGGCTTCTCCTTGTGCTCGACCCACGAGCGTGAAGTCCCACCAACTTACATGATACTCTCTTGCTATCATTCATCAAGCAAGCCCAGACAGCCCCGCAAACCGAAACAATGCGCTCATATCATCTTGTCTTTGCCGCTCTGGCTTCACACGTCCTCCCCGCTGCAAGCGCCCCCACTGCTGTTGAACTAAACGTGCGCGCGCCAGTAGTGGAAGTACATGTATGCGACAAAACAGAGTTTCGTGGAGTTTGCGAGAACCTCACAGGAGCGGACACCACTTGTAGTAAGATTCGGAACTCGACATAGCTTTTGCGGTTCACAGTTCTTCTAACCGTGTTACTAGTAAACGTACCGAACGTTTGGAACGACCGTATCAGCTCTATCAAGAACGACAAAAAGAGCGACTACAAGTGCACCTGGTACCTGTATGACTAGGTTCTCGTGGGCCATGTTTCTGCGGTTTGCTAATATCTTCTCAAGGAACGCCAATTGCGGGGGCGACTCGTACGACAATCAGGAGGATGCTGACCTAGGCGACGGGAACGGGCGTTTCGACGAGTCCATCAGCAGCTACATTTGCGTGCGGCAATAAGTGTGCCTTGGGGACAGCTTGGGGACAATGCTGAAATCTTGTAGCGACATAGGCTTGGACTCAGACTTAGAAGCTAATTGTGCGGCTGAGTTCACAGCTGAGCTCGAGAGAGTCATATTGTTAATTGGAAAGTGGTTCACCAAAGCCGACTTGCTGCTAACACAAAATATTGGCATTGGCTTCCGTCTCATACATTGGCGTTGGACCTTACCTTCATCTCTTCAAGTCACTCGAGTTAATGATTAATTGATGCCTCCAAAGCCCAATGTAAAGCAATCGCAAACTCCACCAACCTAAATGCATCTGCTATCTGGAGGCGGTACACTGTGTTCCTGAATGAACTACATCGGCATAGGCTAATAAAAGCTGCTACGAGTTGTATACCAAATCAGTATCGGAAGAGAGCGTTACTAGCTAACTACACTGAAGCCTCGCCTGAACCTAGGCTTATCGCCGCTGCGGCGTCTGGCGTGGTGATTACGCTTCCCTCCGCGTCTGGCAACCATCCATGCTGACTATTATGTAGAACGGCGTCCCCAAAATGCGAGTCTCCCCCTTCAACAGCCCCGCCTTCTCCCGATAGGACATCTTGAAAGTAGTTATGAGGTTGGAGTATCCCCGACGTCAACTTCGACGGGGACGGCGGCTGTCCAAAGCTGCCGCCGCCACCGAGTTCCTCCACGTCGATAGTTCCCGAGTCGAGGCTGTGGGCCGCCTGTAGACCCTTGCCCTTTTCGTTTTGCAGACCCAGCCCGGCTGGGTTGGCGGGCACGAGCGCATGATGGGAGGGTCCATCAAGGCTCGGAGCGGAAACAGGCGAGGTCGTGGGACGTGACGGCAGCGATGCTTGAATGGTGCTGCAGCTAGAGGCGCTCCCGACAAACAAGCTGCAATGGGAGGGCTCGAAGGTCGCCGAAGAGGTGTGCACCGACGAACCTAGTGACACGATAGCGCTCTCCGCTCGGGGTAAGGTGCGAGCATGCCGCCGCTGCACAGGGCTCGACGCGAGGGAACACGGAACGGGGCTCGCTACCAAGCTGACGAGGGAGGGCGTCCGGGTGCGTGAGGCGGGGTCCGGGCTTGCGTCTTCGGTTGAACGCTGTGGCGGAGTGGTGCCGAGATGGCCGACCATGACTCGCCTGCATTTGGCCTGAGACGTCACGGGGGGCTACCACAGGCTGAGCAGAGGAGAGGAACCCCATGCTACGAAGGTGTTGGAGACAGAGCCGAACAGGCTCGACCATGGCAGCCGGCGGAGCAGAGCATCCCAAGTCGAGGCCAAATTCCGCGCTAAGGATCGCCCCTTGCAATCCTCTTAGCTGGATTTGTTTGTCCAAGCATCATTCTCTCTAATTTCCACTTGGGAACTGTTATCGATAGTGGAGCATACCCTGTAGGTGTGTATCTGTGCACTAGCCTCGTGGAGGATAGACTGGACCGAACTCTTTTAGTAAGCAAATCGTGTATACGGCACGTTATCCTAGGGTAAATCGCGACTCACCACTTATGAGGCGTTCGGGTTAGATTTATAACGTTGCAGCGGTGCGTTTAACAAACGTTACACCAGTACTATAAAACTACCTATCACGGTGATCAAGAGTTATGTTTAGCAAACGTCAAATAGTGTTGATAATAAAGGATCGTAATCCCAATTGAAGAGAACTGAAAGGCGACCCCCCTAACTAGATCCGCTAGCCATCCCTAGGGCTAGCCAACAACATAAAAGAAATATTGCTTAGAGCCTTAGCTCAATGTCACTCTAGTCATCCTCAAACTCCTTTCCTGCACTTCGACGGCTGCCTCTCCATTCAGAAGTCCAGGCACGTATACACTTCCCAAAAGCTCCCAATTATTGTTCCCTCATTTTTTTTGGCCTTAGTACTACGGGCATGGGGCAACCGCCAAGTACAAAGATCCGATCCCCCACCCGGACGTTACACAGCGCAGTTCCGACACGCCCGCCACAGGTCGTAAAAACCCGGCCCAGAATCAGCCCACGATCCTCAGTCACTACGGTAGGTGCCGGATGGCTGCCCTGCCCCTGGGACAAGAAGTCCCGCAGTCCCCGGCCCCAAAAGTTAAGGTCACTGCAGAGGTCCAGAAAATCTCGCAGAAGAGGTAGTGGTTGGGTATTAACGGTCGAAGCGACGAAAGCTCGAAGGTCGTCTGTCATACCGGCACCGGATTCTTCGTCATTTGCAACGGTTTCAAGGGGAATGTCAAATACACAGCCGTTGATGCCTGAATTCGTGGCCCCTAACTGCTTGAAACAGTCAGACAGTGCTTGCTTCAACCCTTGTTAGTCCCCATATCTGTGTCGACGAGACTGAGCCGGTGCTGGAGCTCCATTGTCGTGTTCAACCTCCGGAAATATTGCCATTACAGTGCTTCTCATATGCTGTATCAGGATATTGTCATCGATGCCCACGGACTCTGCGATTTGATCCACAAGCCATAGTCGAGACAACAATGGCTCGAGGGACTGTCTTCTCTTTGCCGTAAGGCTGATGGAGGACTGGCTAATGACGTCGATGCAGTATCTAACACAGGTAAGAAGGCTATCCTCAGGTAAGATGCGTATTTCACTCGATATCAGTGGCGATTCGAGGACAA
>Ga0247770_1000436_pt1 | contig 40213 bp, 38 predicted proteins | sample UWRJL136409B6_FD_179943 | JGI IMG/M metagenome (GOLD analysis project Ga0247770, IMG submission 179943) | Plant litter microbial communities from Arlington Agricultural Research Station in Wisconsin, United States - UWRJ-L136-409B-6 | ecosystem: Environmental > Terrestrial > Plant litter >... | reverse complement strand
TTATATCCACGATAATGACCGTCAGCGCGAACTGAAAACATTGGGTTCAAGATCATGACCGGCGCTCTGGCACTTTGGAGGGCGGGAGCAGGGTCCAGTGACTGCACCCGTGCTCCTGCCTCGTTAAGTGGCTAGACTGCCCGGGGCTGGCCTTGGGCTTTACAATTCTCGACAGACGCAATCAAGACCCCGAACAGCACCCGCTTGTACGTGAGAGATATTTCTTCAGGCCGACAGACTCGACGCGGTGGATGCCGCGAGCAGCCACAGGGAGGGGTCGAAGGGTCAGAGGGCCTGGCAGCGCCTTGTAGTGGGCGTTATGGCCACCTTCTACCACCAGGGGCCTAGGACTAAGCCTAGATGCTCGCTAGCTGCCACTACTACAAATTCAGGCGGATCGGCACGGGAGGCACGGTTGTCTTAGGCGATGGTGCCTTTGCCAGAAAAACAAAAGCCGGGGCGCGATTGCAGGCGCACACCTCGGGCAGTTTTTTGAAGTCTTCCGGATCGAACTGGGGTGACAAGCAACCACAGCGCCAAGGAGCTTCTGCCCAATCGCGGCATCCCGGGCTGTCAAGCGCTTAACGCCTTACATCGGCACGATACATAAAAGCCTACCAAGGCAGGTTGGGGGCGAAATATGCTGCTACCCATATGCAACTACCCGATTTCTAGACCTCAGCCCCTGAGAGACCGCCGCAGCAGTTTGGCAGCAAAAGCAAAGCACTCCAAAGAGAATGTCGGCATATTCCGCGGCCTGGTTACACGACTCCTTGTCGCGCATGCCCGTGTAACTCAAAAAACCATTTTGGGCCGCAATGGCTATCATCTAGACCCAACCATCCACGAGTCATGACCAACCGGCCGGCAACGGAATTCGGCAGGCATTTGCTCGTACATACACGGTTGTTTCGGCTAGACCGCCCCCCACCTCCCGGCAAGGAAGACACCACACCCAACCATCTGTCACTCCTCCACCCCACCAGGTGCCCCCGAGTTAACCGCCCCTCTCGTCTCAACCAGCTCCAAGTCCACCACGCGGTAATCCCATTGTGATAACGCCGCGACGTTCGCCGATGACGGCTTCACGTACCACGGCACCCACTTGTCGAGCCCTTTCCCCTCGAAGCTGTCGCTCACCGTCTCCCGCACCGCAATCCACCGCCACTCCCCATCCACATCGCCGCTGTACCGGAGCAGCACCTTTCCGCCCTCTGACTTTCTGAGCTCCCACGCCCGGTACTTGAAGCCCGGCCCCTCGTCATCCAGTCGGTATGTCGACACCAGCCGATACGCGTCTTCAACTCCGTCGTGGTCACTGAGCCCGTAGTAGCCCGGCACGGGCGGAGGGTGCGGGTTCGTCGGGACGACATTGAGGACCGCGCTGGCCGACGGGACCGAGGCATCTGTGGAGATGCGCTTGAAGTGATCGCTCGGATTGAATGGGGAGCGCGTGGCGCCGGGGGAGTTGTACCGCATTGAGTTGTTGCCGCGGAGGCGCTGCCCGTCGGTGATGGCGTTGCCGCCGATGAAGCGGAAGAAGTAGTCTGTCCGAGACTGTGCGCGTGCGATGTGGATAAAGGAGAGGAGCAGGAGGGTGATAGTTGGGGGTCTCATAGTGAGACGAGGGAGAAGTTTTGAGGTAGGTAGTAAGGTAAGGTATTCTAACTTTTGGTGCGGCCGGTAGGACTCTGGCTGTTGCTATGTGTTCTGCGGTTGAGCTTGGAGTTGAAATAGTTGGCTACCGGGCACTAGGGCTGTCTGGCAAATTTATGTTTGGGTGCCTTTTGATGTCATACGAGGCCATGATTTCGGGCGTCCACTAGACCGTCCGAGTCACCTACCTAAGTACAGCTCGTATGAGCTCACGTCCTTGCATTTACCCGCACAACCTACCACTGGGATGGAACGCCTCTTTCCGGGTACAACCTAAGTGTCCGCTTTTGAAATGTCGTTAGGTAATATAGAACAGGCGCAACAGAGTGGGCCCACCCAATATCCATAAATCATCTGCTGCGAACTCATTAGGACCCCGGATTGTCGTCATACTGAAGGGAACACTCTTTGAAGCCCCTGCACTGTCATACAACCTAAACGTAAGACGACAGCTGAGTTGCACCGTGCTTACAGGCACCTTGCCACTCTAATTATGTGGCAGCTGCTTCAGTTCTCGAAAACGAACAACTGAGTTGCCTCGTTAAGCGAGACAATAGGTAAGCAGCATGTTTCCGCAGACAGTGCAGGTCCAGACGTAATAGGAAGCAAATAAAGAGAAAGCTTTTGTAATACGATATCTCCCGCTTTTTCCGTGTCTGCATTTGGTTGAAGACATCGGGATAAAGCATTCATATTGAGTTTCCAGTCGTTGGGGACACTGTCTGCGACCGTGGCATTGAATTACACAAGCTTCTTGAGCTGTAAGTTAAATGACGTGATAATAAGCTACTTGGTTACTTGACGAGAGTCTTGACGTTACACAACATCCGGTTCAGGGGCCCAGGCGTCCGGCTGAAAAGAGGCCAGGCTCGGCGCCCTTGCGATGTTTGAGCGCTTGGGTCGCTCCGTGATTGGCGACCAATATTCAATATCTCGGGCCTGCAACCAATGCGGCGCACATTCAATCATTGCCCTTGCTGAGTTGCTTCGGCATCAAATACTGAAGAGGTCTCGCTCAAATGCCGTGATCAGGTCCTTTGAGTCGGCTTGTACTTCCCTCGACCACGACAACGTGTATTTCGCACCAGGCTCCACCAAGAACCTACAAACGCTCCTTTCATCGAGGTAATCCCGTGGGCTTGGGACAGCCCGGAACAACAAAACATGGATACGTGCCCTCATGATAAACGAGAGGGAGCTTGGCACTAGATCCAATATGTGCCGAATTCTCTTCATGCTGGCCCTGCTCTACAGGACCCGGAATCTCTGGATTGACGTCAACTGCACTGATCAGACGAGTCCCAACAAAGACGAGAGAAATACCGACCCCTCTAACGAAGATACAACCCCGGAATGCCGCGGCGACGCCCTCCGAGAAGCGGGACCAGATCCCGTGAACGCCGATATCTAAGTACAAATCTGCCCGCATAGTCATCAGCTTCCCGGCCGTTAGTAGGCTTGTTAATCTTGCTGCAGAGTTCATCGGAGACCTGGGGATGGGGATAATCTCTGGTCCGCCTCGTTGCGAGGTCGGTCGTCGTTCGCTACAGCACCTCGAAATCCTATATGTCGTCCTTGGCCGCGTGGCCGTGTCGTTCAAATTTGCCGACCAGGGCGTTACAGCGGTGTTTACAAACTACAGAGAGTTCTAAAACGGCAGCTTTAAGGCGGGGAAGTACGGCATGGACTTCATTGATAGGGCTAAGGGCGATAAGCGATCTTGATTTAAAGATGCCGTGCTGAAAATGTCCTCATAGTCCGGGGTAGAAGGCTCCCTACCTACTAGATGCGATGCCCAGAGGGCGCATCCGAGTCGACTAGGGTATGTACGCGGCCACCAACGAGCCGGTCGACCACGCCGTCCTTCGCACCCTTATCGGCGACGACGATACCATGATTTTCCCCACATCCCGAGAGACGGTGATGGATCTTGATCTGTTCACGTTCGAATTTTTGCAATAGCGGAGACGTGTCTGTTGTCTCCCGGGAGCGACCTGAGAGTACCGTATCCTCTTCATCCTATGGCAAATGCAGAGGGAGTGGTGGGTATAAGTTCTTTGAAGAGGCGTATGTTCACGGGGCGGTACGAGGGGAGTTTTTCCAGTTAACAGTCTCGTACCTCATGAAACCGAGAGCGTTTTGTATTATTTGATATTTATAAGTGGTGGTCGATCTGCTTCAATGCATTTCTATGCTACGAGGTGGGAAGACATGATTCGACGTTCTTAGGTAGCAATGCTTATGGATTTAACACAATAATAGATTGGGTGTCCCTGGCACTTCAAAACTCTGACACAAATAGCCCTCAGCTGTCATCCATCAAGCTCCTGACGAACTCAGAATCACATTTGGAGGGACGAATCCTAGCTGCGCCGCTCAGCTCCGGAGTATGGGTCCTCCTCCATCGTGTCGCTGACCCTGGGCATCAACACACGGTCACATGCATATGGTCCTCTACAGCATGATGCCTAAAGGTCTGACAATTCCTGGTTGGCACGTCCATCGGATGTAACTCCACAGGAGCAGGGGTACGTCAAGCACAAAAACAGTCATTAATTGTCCAGCTTGCTCGTGATCGAGCCAGCCACCAAGCAGTATGCAACGGATGTTCATTATCGACAGACTATACACATGACTCAAGAGAAGAGAGACGTCTGAGTTGAGAAACTCCACCCATACCTATGATACCAATCCCAAGAACAGCGCCGTGATTGAGAGAGAGAAGAAACCATGTGAACCGAAAGCCATCCACCAGCGGCCACTGCCAGCAGCCACCACCATCAAATCCGGGCTTCCCCACCCTCCATCAAGCCAGCTCATTGGTCCTTGCTCTTGGCCTTGTAGAGATACCTGCACGCAATGTCAGTCAATAGCTTCTTCACCAGCACAAGAAAGAAGCACTCACCCGCCAAAGATGCTCTCCGCAGCACCAACAACGGCCAGAATGCCGACTCCCAGGCCAACGTTCTTCCAGCCCAGCCTGCCGCGATCATACAAACCCCACGCCTTGTATCCCAGGAAGCCACTCAAGCCCACCACGGCAACAAGGTTGATTGCGACCAGCGCACCGCCCGTGCCGTCGCTCAAGCTCTCAAACTGCTTGGTGAGCCAGTTGTCGGCCTTACGCGCCGAGCGCTTGACCCTCTTCTTGGCGAGGTCCGCCTCAGCGCGTGCCTTGGCAGCGAGCTCCTCGGCCTTTTGCTCGCGCTCGATGCGATCGGCCTGCGTGTCGGTCTTGACCTCCTGCTCACTGTAGTCCGACGGGACGGTGCGCACCGAAGGGGTGTCGACGTCAACGAGGGAGGAGGTCGAGGCCGATGTAGAGTTCACGATTTGCGGTGGTTGGGGGGCGGCAGCCTAGAGGATAAAGGTTAGAATTGATGCGAGGTCAATGGGGAAGGAGTGACGCAACGTACCTCCTCGGGGGTCTGCTTCGGGCCCTTTGAGGCGATCTCAGCGTACGACACTGCGATTGTCAGTTGTCTGTCATCTGCACGACGCGGAGAGGTGTCTATCGACTCACTGATGGCTGATTGATGGAGGAATGCGTGGAGCGGAGGAAGTGTCTCGTGTTTGTCGTGCGGGGTTTCGCGACGATCAAGTTGGTTGGTGGGAGGAACACAACAAGATGACGTTCGATTATTATGGAGGGGCGGGTTGATCGGATTGCCGATCGAGGGGGACGGGCAGATCTGATGGATGGATGGCTTGATGGAAACGTTGTGCGGAAAAGGTCCAGATAATATTGGTTTGTCGTTGGAAGCAGACGGAAGAGCCAGGCAACATGTGACGGGAAAACAGGGCGGTAGGCGGAGTGACCTCAGAGCTCCGGTTGCAGCAAAGGCCAAGGCGCGCAGGCATTGCTGCATCCATGTCGCCAATGACGTCTGCGGCTCCGCTTACGCTGCAAAGCTCATCGCGCTCCACCAACGCTCCGCAAAACAACGGCCTCAGTTGGCGAGCGTATCGCGCACGGGCCAATAGAAAGCTCAAGAATCTGCAAGCTGCGTCGTTTCTGTTCCACGGCCTCCTGTTCCTTGGGTCGCCGATTGTTCCTGGCCGGCCCGAGCCAGGTTGCGCTCCGCTGGGCGCCGACCGCGTGACAAAGCTACCGCGTACGCCGATCCACCTGTCACAGACATCCTAGGGCAGTCACTGGGAGGGGATTGTGTCTATTGGTACGCAAGTCTTTACAGGCTAAAGGTACATCATACATTAGAGTCGTGTATTACATGTGGAAAGCCCACAACGACCCCTGGGAACCTCCCGTGCCGGCCACTCCCGTGGCTTTTGTCTATTGTTGTACAACCGGCGCCTCGCGGCCAACTCTCCGGTGCATTTTATTGCTGCTTGCCCTTGTTTGCCTGGGTTGCGTCGTGTGCCTGCTCCGGGATCACCGTCTCCTCCTGTGGCTTCTCTTGGGGCTTCTCCTTCGGCTTCTCCTCCCTCAGCTTTTGGATGCCACCCTCAAGAGCGTCGGCGGCGGCTGCTACCGGCTTGACGGGCTCAGGGGTCTGCTCAGAGCTGTCGTGGGTGGACTCGGAAACAGCCTTGGCGAGAGCGGAATCGTCAGCGAGGGCAGGCGCTTCACCATCCTCCTCGTCAGCGATCTCAGCGCCGTAGATTTCAGGGTATTTCCGGAAGCAGTCCTGCATATGTCTGTCATCAAGTTAACCAAGATCCAAACAAACTGAGATAATTTAAGGAGAGTCCCAACGTACTGGAATTTGTCGATGCAATCCATGCCCTTGGGCTCCTCTGTAGAGTAGACGAAGCAGCTGAAAGCCGCCTTGAACTCCTCTCCGCAGGGCCCGTCAGCCATGCCACCAAGGCATGGGCAGTCCCAGTTGATCTCGCCAGTCTCGGGGTTGAATGCGCCCTGCTGCTCGGCCTCCTGTTCCAGTGCCTCCGGAGAGCCGGGTACTGGTGCGCTAGCGGTGGTGGTTTCGGCTTCTGATGTAGCGGCCGGGGCTGCGGCAGCATCGGCGGCATCGACGGTCTCGGCTGGTGCTTTCGGCGAGGGAGGCGGCGGCGCAGCGGCCTTTATGTGTTTCCTCTTCTCCTCAATCAGGGCATCGATAGTCGGCTGGTCAGTGTCGGAGAAAGGAGTCGGCGCAGTTCCTACTTGAGCTGTATCGGCACGATGTCAGTAGCGAACCAAACAGAACGACCGGAAGGACACGTACGGGCAGCCTCGTCGGCGAAGATCGGGCTGGTGTTGTAGAAATACATGGCGGCAATCGCAAGACCCCATCGCACGCCGGCACCCTTCCATGTGCGCTTCTTCGCTGCGGGAGATGTAGAGAGGAAGCGGCGGGAGGTCGAGGTGAAGGCAGTCGGTCGGATGGCGCGCAATGCGCCAGGCGACCACCTCAGCGCCGTGCGGTACATGGCGAGCTGCAGACAAGGTTCAATGGATGAGCGGCCGTCGGATCGCAAGAAACAAGGGAGCGTGGGAAACAGAAGACGCGAAATGAGCGTAGGCAATTCGACGAGCGATTGGTTTGTCAGCCAAAAGTCGCGGGCAAAATTTCTGGTGATGGCGTCCCGAAAGGCTCAATTGAGCTCGGGAATTTCTGCGCGCTGTGATTGGCCGCCGTGACCGGTCCCCACCCAAGGCACCCCTGAGCTCCTCCGACGTCAATGCATCCATCACAACATATTGCTTCACCATCGAGCCACACGGATTTTCTCAAGACAACGTCTCCTTGCACTATGCACCCGTCCCACTTGAACTATCCTGCGACATACTACTCATTCATCGAATTGGCAACCTTGGGCAAGAACACCAAGGCCTACGAAGGCTCCGGCTAAAGAAAGGGTCTCCTCAACAGTGCGGAAGATGGCTTCTTACTTTGACGCAGCTCAAAATTTTTGTCATAGGGCATCTCACATTCTGAAAATGCCTTCTGTCTTCTCTAACGGCTTCCCCAATGAAATTACGACCCTTGAAGACACGGTCAAGATCTCTCAGGATGCCCGTAGGGCCTGGCGAGCAATCACCTCGACCTTGCTATTCTGGCCGTAACCTAGTCAAGTCAATGCAATTGACACGGAGTCTACAGTGGAAGGGGACGTTGTCTTTCTCAAATCTCGCTGTTGTCTTTGGTGATACTCTAAAATCTAGTACCCCGAAAGGACGCTTGGCCTCGCCGCATCCCAAACGGCACGATACGGGAAGCCCAACCATTCCCTCGGCTGCCCAGAGAGTCTGTCGAGCCCCAGAATCGCACCGCATTGTCCGCAGGGCTTGTATGACCCCCTGCCCAGCCACCTCTTCAGCTCCTGCCGTAGTTAGGCATGGTCGCTTTCTACTTTGGTGCGCCCTCATCCTTCTCCTGCTGCTCACGCTCTCTCCCCTGATCATCCTCTTCCTTCTGCCTCTCGCTCTTCTCCTGTTCCGCCTCCGTCGTCCGATCCGTCTCTTCTATCTCCCCGGTTATTTGTTCATACTCATCACCGTTGTTGGGTGCTGGCTCGTGATCTTCCCCCTCCGACTCCGGCCGGTTTGGGTCGGGTTCGGCGTTGTGCTCGTTGCGCTCGTTATGCTCGTTGTCGGCGCTTACCAGTGCTGATTTGCTTCCGTATGTCGAGGCTGTGGCCCAGGCTTGCTCTTTCTCCCAAAGTTTGTGGCGACGGTCCGACAGTTCTTGGCGATGGCGCTGTTCTGCTTCAGCGTTGCCCATGATGATGGCGTGCTTCAAGTCCCTCTCCACCTCACGGTAGTTGCGGACTAGTTGCTCCTCTGAGATAGTCTGGCGGTCGCTTTCGAAGATCCTCGCTATCGAGCCTCTCGGTCTGCGGGCAGGATATGACTTGGACTTCGCCATCTTGGGTTCGTTCCTCGACTTCGGGTCGGTTGGGATTTCATTGTCAGTAGCATCGTTGGTGAAGTCGTTGTTGTCAATAATCTCCCATCCGTCGTCGATTGGGGCAGAAGCAGAAGTAGTTGCAGCGACTCGAATACGGTTGAGTGTATTGCCGACCCGAGTGGCTTCCCCCCATACCAGCATGCCCACCCGCGAGGCTTCCTGCCAGGAAGCCGCCAGACGGTCGTTCATGGTTGGCTCTTGCGTTTCGGCATTCATCGGAGGTTGGCTGAAGCGGAGAAGAAACCGGTGGGAGCGCGAATGCGGGAGGCAGCAACTTTGAGCAGACGTTAGCGATCTTCGGCGCGGGCTCTCCGATATCTAGGTCGGGTGAGGCCACTAGACAGATACGCACAATTTTGCCGAGGATGTTGTAAGAACCCAGTTGTTGAACTCAGTGTTTAGATCAAGATGGTCGCAGGAATTCTGGTCGCAGGAGCCACGAGCCGCAACTTATATCACGCCACCCTCAGGCGAACATTGACAAGTTTGTCTCTCTGCTGCAAAGGAAAGACGAATGCCGTGGAATAACTTTGTCTTTTGAGGTTTCGGAACGCTTCCTCATCAAAAGTCTCGGCAAGGTCCCCACCAAAACCGTTCGTTATCTTTAAAGGCAATAGATCGAAAGGAAATGGCGTCTCCTAAGGTTTCAACACGCTCGGTTGAGCACTGCGAGACGCAGCCTCTGGGGAGCCTGATCGAGCCTGACCGCGGTTGTCATCCCGCTGTGCTGTCCGCGACTCAACTGTCTGAGCAACATACCCACTTCACTTTGAACTCTCGTCCAAAGTCAAAGAAAACTGCAAACAGGCCCCCATCCCGCATTGTCGGAAGGAACCATGTGTACCCCCATGGGCAGAAGACAATCGGCCACCTCGGAATTCGGACGATATGCGTGTGTAACCACATTAGGTCATTCGTGGCGTCTGAGTAATCTGTTGCCTTCCTCCTCAACAGCGCTCCCGGCACGGTGAGACGGCGCGCCCATAAAGGATGGGTGCAGCCCTGTTTTCCTGGCTCTTCTGCCCCTCTCTAGTAGCCCCACCACGGCACCCGGCGACCCCACTCCAGACGCTAAGCCCACCAGCAGCCCCGCAGGACGGTGCGCTCTCCAGTTCGACGAGGGATTAGGGAGCTGCAAGCCGCATCTGACTGCAGATGGATGGATGCAATCATGAGCAGCGGCACAGACACTGAGAAAACCGGCGCGGCCACTGAGGACTCGGCTGCCGGGACCAGCGCAGCAGCGATTGGCCCGATCCAGTGGCACCCGATCGCCCTCATCAGCGGTTCCAGGCCGCCGACCCCTGAAGGCGACGAGAGCGGCGATGACGTCCGAAACCCCGGGTTTGCGCTAATAGTGCTCAACCAGCCGATTACCCACTATCTGGGCATCATAAGGCGGGTATGGAAGAACGGTTTGTCCCACCCGATCTCTGCGGCGGATAAACGGCTGACGGTTGACGCTGAAGCCTTTGCTCGCATCGCTGCCGATGGCGGCGCGAATTGCCTGTATGACGCAGCCGGGGTGCACGGCGACGACTCGTTTGTAAGTCCCGGAGCCCACGGCCCGACGCCCGTATGCTGACATATTTCGCAGGATAATCTCGACGTCATCATTGGCGACCTTGACAGCGTGACAGACGAGACAAGGGCGTATTTCGAACCGAACACTCCCTCTAAATTGGGCACCGAGGTCATCCACGACCCGGACCAGTACTCTACAGACTTCGGCAAGGCCGTCAGTTACGTTCGGGATCAACACGGCGTACCGGTCGATATTGTCGCCATCGGCGGACTCGGAGGGCGGGTCGACCAGGGCTTGAGCCAACTGCACCACCTCTACCTCTTCCAGACGCATTCGCGATACGACGAGGGGCGCATGTACCTCTTCAGCGGCGAGAGTCTGACATTTCTGCTCAAGACAGGCCACCACCAGATCAGGGTGCGCGAAGATGGCCAGGAGGATGTGTTTGCGAAATATGTCGGGATCCTGCCCATGAAAGAGCCCAGCCGCATTACGACCAAGGGGTTAGAGTGGGATGTGACAGACTGGGAGACCGAATTTGGCGGCATGTTGAGCACGAGCAACCACGTGCTGCCGGAGACGAAGGTAGTGGAGGTGTACACCACCAAAGACGTGCTGTTCACCATTGCCTTGAGGCAGATCTAGTGGAATCTGCCCGAGGGCCATCCCGGCGCCGACACCCGAAGGCAGACACTTTGGTAAGAAGACGACGCCGCGTCAAGGACCTAATGAAGTACCACCTAGACAGTCTTATGATGCAGATCAACCTAGTAGATGCAATTGCAACGGGCCGCCCTGAACTCCACGCTATTAAAACACTATGACCCGTGACAGTCGTACAATCTATGCCGCGCCATCGAACCGGAAACCAGTATTAGATCGTAAACCCTCCTCGCCAGAGACCGCTCATTATCGCAGGTAATGGACCACCAGCCAGCAGAAGAGGAAGAAAGCCACCACTCCAGCCCAAAATATCCACTTGTCCTGCTTCGCCCGCCGCTCAATCATGCGGATCGTATCCCCAGAGATGCCCAGCGTGTTGCCCACCGAGTACAGCCGCCTCTGCGTGTTCTTGAGGATCTCCCGCTGCTGGTGCAAATCCCCGAGCACCGCCTGTCCCCGCGCAATGTAATCGTCGAGCGCAGAATGCGTACTCGAAAAGAACTGCTGCTCCCTCAGCGCATGGGTCTCTCTCAGCCCATCCCCATCCCCACCCCCGCCAAACGCCCTCCCTGCCTCGGCCGTGCTCGTCGTCCGCGCGTGTCCCCCTCCATAGCCACCGTATCCCCCTGCCGCAGCGGAACTACTACTCGCGCTCGCGCTGGCGCCCGCATTGGCATATGGATTCTCCGGCGTGCTCGCGGCAAAGGGCCGCCTCCCCAGCAGCTCGGCGCGGTTCTGTGCGTGCGCGGCGTCCTCGCGCGCGGCTTTGAGACTGTCGAGCTGGGTGCGGTAGTCGATGAGCTCGGACCGGAAGTTTCGCACGCGCTCGTACGCTTTTTCTTGCTTGGCCGGGTTGAGCTCTTGTTTGGCGAGCGCGTTGTACTCGTCAATTGTGCGGGAGAAGGCGGTCAGCGAGGCTGAGAGAGAGCCGAGCGCCGAGGGCGTCAGGGCCGAGGAGGGGTCGGCGAAGGAGGGGGAGGTGAGCGTTGAGAGGTCTTTGCGGATCGAGGTGCTCTGTTTGAGCGCGGAGTTGAAGTGTGTGTTCTGTGGTGGTTAGCTTTTGTTGGGTTGGGGGGATGGGGATGGGGATGGGGAAGTACCATCGTGGGCGTTGTTTTGGGGGCATTAATGTGTTGTTGGATGGTGATGGGAGAGCCGTGCGATGAGCAGATGTCGAATGTGCTCGTTGCTGCAGTTTTGAGGCAGCGGAGTCGCGAGAGGTGTTCGTGGCGGATGTTGAGTTGGTCTTTTGGGGCTTGCAATGTGGCATTTGGAGATGGCGTCAAGGATGGCCTAAAGGTACACGGGTGGGGTGGTTCTAGCGGATTTAGAGTGGGGCACATGCCCGGTGTTGCGACGCTAAAAATGCAGTGATTCCTTCCGGCTGTCGTGAGTCTCCGGATCACCAGTCTGCAATCGGCAGCCTCACCTAGGATGTCGCCCAAACTGTGCCAAGAGGCTGTAAATGGAAGCCCCTTCATCCCCCAAACTAGGACGAATATCTCTCTGGGTCTGCTCTATTATTTCTCATGCGCACCGAAGAGAGGGCATCTGAGCTGTGCGAAAATACATTCTGACTGTAATATCGTTTCTCTGCAAATTCTCTACTGGTTTCGGCTACTTACAGGTGTGCGATTAAACAAACTTCAAATCAACACCCCACCCCTCGCTCACACCATTAGCGCCTCGCTCACCATTAGCGCCGACTGTTTATTTTCTGAACATCTTCCACTTCTTCGCCACTCATTTTTATCTTCAGCATTAATTCGCCTCCGTATTGCTAAGAAGGCAGCTGACCGTTTATACATACTTATACCTTCCGTTTCTTCACTGTCTAATGATTGGGATTCCAGGGCCTTGCACACGGTGTTGTAGTGGTCGACAGGGTGAACCACTAGTAGGCAACTGGAGTGTATGCAGAGCTTGTAGAACAAGGTGGCCTAGTAGTGAATTCGGGGCTGTGTAGAAGGAATAATTATTTCTTCCATATTCCAACAGTTGTTGTGAGGCCTGAAGGCAAGATATCTAAAATCAGAGACAACCACGTTGTAGAGAATTGAATGGAGTATAGGATACTCCGAGATGGGAGGAATCGGAGTTGAATTGATGATATGTAGGATGAGGATTGGAAGACTTCTCTCCTGAGGGGGCGACCCCTTTATATATCCAATTTCCGGCTCCAGGCTTCCATATTCCACTCGAACAAGGTTCGATAATTAAGGTTCTGAATAACCGTTATAGCTGTTACGGCTGGTAGCCACGCGAGGCCACGTTACGGATTAGAATCGATAAGGTGATAAGATAACCTTATATAAAATAGAGTTTCGGATACGTTTTATACTCTTTTTTCACTCCGAACAGCCTCGGCTTATTTAAACTTTATTTAACGTGTGTGATAAGCGAGTGTCGCAGACAAGCGAGTGTCGCACTTTAACAAAATTCGGCGGGGCCACATGCCAAACCACGATAAGAAATTGATAAGCGTTCTAACAATTTACTATCAAATATCTGCAGGTAGTCCCGCCAAATTTTGTTAGAGCGCAACACTCGCTTGTCTGCGACATCCGCTTATCACGCACGTTAGGCCATGTTTCGGCTATGTAAAACCTTAAATTAAGATTTATATAACTTCTTGATTATTTTGCAATCTATTCCAGATATTCCAGAAGTGGAATAATATTTTTCAGGCTACAGGGTACGCAACCCTAACCCTAGGAATGACTGCAGGGTGCGTAAAGTACTCTGTTATATAGTTGTGGCTATAGTTATTAATATAATAACTATAGGGTACGCAGTTGCTATAATTGCTTAGGTTCTATTCTATACTATAAGGTACACTATAGTGCTTATAAGCCTTATAGGCTTCTTGCTTATAATTATAGCTTATATATAGCTTATACTGTCTTATGTAGTAATTTTTATACAGTTCTATCAGAAGCACTGCACTTTAGATTCTGTGGAATTGAAGGATTACAACTACATGATTTTCTTACTTATTTAGCTCTCTAGCTCAGCTAAAGAACCTTCTCTTATAATTGTGAATAGTAGCAAGCCGTGTGGCAAAGCCGCGCGGCTACAATTACGTATCTGTAATAATAGTTACAAATCTATTATTCTGGTAGTTTCCTAACTCTTCTTTCTAACAGTTTGTGACGACCTTGCGGGCTGTCGCTTGGGCCGGGGCGGCCCGACGAATCCCCCGCAGAAGGAACAGTGTAGGGAGACAGTACGTACAGTACTGCGTACTGGGCCAGGGGTGTAAAGACCCGAAGCCCCGATAACCAATCGTTAAGTGATCATTTTAATCTCGCTAAAAGCACAGTGATTATAGTAAGCAGAGGCATTCTAATCACTCTAATCACTCCTCGTGTTAAGTGAGCACAGTGATTATGGTATAAAGTACCTCCTAGCTAGTTAGTATAAATAGCTATGGTTATGCCTATAATTATAGTGAGGAACTCTGGTTCCTTACGTTAATATTTAATTATTTATTTGTGTCTTACTGTTTAGACTTACCTCTGTGTATTATAGTAATAATAACCTATAGTGACATTAAACCCTTATTTAGGAGTGTTAGCTTAATAAGCCGTCTTTAGAACGCCCCTTAGCCTTTAACGTCCTGTTATACATTCTATCTTAACTTATACCAGTCCTTTTAAGGCCTATGTTAGGTGTAGGTTATAATATAATATTAGTGTTATTATTCTGAACGCTGTTTATTAAACTCCCAGACACCCTCTTCCTTTTCCTATTATAACTTATCTCCTTCCCCCTAATCCTACTGGGAATAATAACTTATCTAATAATATCCTGGTGCCTGATGTCGCTCTTAAGCAGCACGTGGAGATAAAGGCTGAAGATAAGCTCTCCTATATAGAGCTTATTAAAGCTTTCCAGACTTACAGAGTGTTTATAGCTATAATAATTAAAAACGCGTTAGCTGCCCAGTTATTTAGGAGCCTTAAGACCGGTTAACCACTTAAGTTTACTAGTAAGAGCATTAAACTGTCCACCTGGCTCACCTATATAAAGTGTGATTTTTAACTTTAGGTAATTATTAGTGTGGATTAAAAGGTCCTTTACGCCGTAAGCTGGCTTAAGGGCGACCCTAACTTTTAATTCTTAATAATTATTAAGGATTACTTAAACTCTATGCTTATAAAGTGAAGGACTATTATAGCTAAGGTCTTTAATAAGTATAAAGGGTGGGTTAACTTTAAGACTGAGATTATTCAGATGTATAAAGTCTGGGATAAGTAGAAATAAGCTGAGGACTGTTTAGAGAAGCTGGTATAGCTGTTTTTAATAGCCGCGTACCTGTCTGCTTTTAACTGTAACCGGCATTATGTTAATTAGGATAAGTTAGCCTTAAAGTACTGGTTTTACTAAGGTTTAAAGAACAATGTTAAAGATGAGCTTTATAAGAAAGATTAGTATATAGTTAATTTTAATCAGTACACTGTTAAAGCTATTATTATTAATAACTAGCTGTTTAAACAACATTTGGAGAAAAAAGGCTAGTACTAGCGCGGTGCTCCCCTTATAATAAATGGAAAGAATATGCCAAAGCCTTACCACGTTAACTATTAATATTAAGCACTGCCCACGGCACTTACCCTGGCCTAATGGATATTAACATGGTGAATTGCCAGAACAGGCCTAACTATAATAAGTTATAAAAATAATAATAGTAGAAATAGCCTAGGGATATATCCTAGGTTTAGTGTTTTAACTGTAATAAAAAAGGCTATATAGTATAGCAGTGCTCCTTATTAAAAAGAGTTAGTTAGAAACCAATCCTAGATAAAGGAAAGTACATTAGGTTTAACTCTAGAGACGTTTATGTCTAGATAACAGGTAATAAGAAAGATTACACTTAAACAGGTAAGTGTAATTTAGGGATAAAGAGAGTGAGGAGGAAGAAGGAGTAGAAGAGGAGGACCTCTAGCTTTTATAGGATGTAAAGTATTTAAACCTCAGAGGAATTACGTTAAAGTTAGCCACGGAGGTGCAGGTTATTATAAACTGACTTTAAGGTGGAAACTTAAAGTAATTAAAGGTGTAGGTTACTATAAACTGATTTTAGGAAGAAAAGCTTTAAGTAGCAGTTACAGGCCTTAAAAGTCTTACACTGTAAGCTTAAGAGTTAAGGAAGTCTAAGAAGGACCCTAACTTAAATTTTACTAAGCTGGTAAAGGGAGTTGAAAAGTTAACTCTCCAGGCTACCTAAGGGGTAAGGTAAGCCTTAGAAAGTGAAAGGGAGTAGATTGAGAAAATCAAGCTAGGAAAACAAGAGCTCTTTTCCCAGATGCTCCTTAAGGTCCTTAAATATTTTAAACATATTAAGTGGATTAAAACCCTCACTACCTTAAAAGAAGGATAACTTAACTAGTTACTGTAAACGATAAAGGATAAAGTATTTAAACCTGGAACGGTTAAGGTCCCTTAAGAAGATTATAAAACAGCATATTAGTAAAAAGTGTAAGACTTAAAGGATAGATATTAGGAATTAGTGGATAAACTGGAAGATTTATAAGTTAAAGCCCTTACGTTAGAATGTGAAAATAAGGCAGTTAAGGTTGGGTTGGAACTCTACAATAAGGTTCACCTTATTAATTAACTTAAATATTAACTTATTAAAGAATAAGCTGGGATGCTGTTACTTAAGTTCTGGGAAGAAGCTTAGGAAAAATAGTATATAAGAAAACAGGTGATTGAGGAAAAGGAGCAGGGCATTACCCCCCTTATTCCTTACTTTTAAACCTTAACCCCTGTTATTTATATTAACCATCCTAATTATAAGGACTTACTATGGATTAATTATATGTATAATAACTGTGTTTTTAACTGACATTTTAAACCTAAGTCCCTTTATAACCACTTCCCTTATATGAAGAATTAAGATTACGCCGTTATAAGAGTGGAGCTGGGATAACGCTATTATTAAATTTCCTACACTCCTAACAGGGAGTCTGCTAATAGTGATTCTTAAGTAATCACCGTGGTTAATCTAGCCCCTGCTGGGTGCTGGTGTAGTGCCTTACTTAGTAACTATATGGTCACATCCTGCTCTGTATACCTTAAAGGAAAAGTTAAGGTTTGGTAAAAATAAGCGGACTATAAGTAAAATTAAGAAAGAGAAGACATTACTAAGATCACGTCCTATAAAGTGTATTGCTAACTTATTAAGGAATTACAGAACATTAATCTGTTTAAAGTTAACTGGACCTTAAGGTGAGAAAGGAACCTTAATAAGTTTAAATAGTAACTATTTTAAAAAACCCTCCACCTGTAAAATTGTTTGGGAAATGACTTTAGGGCCTTTAGAAGGCCTAGAAGTTAGTAGTTTACTAGCTGGTAAAAACCTTAAGACGAAGAAGAGGTACTTAAAGGTTAGGCTAGATAAGACTTTAAGGACAGATAATTACGATAATTTAAATGTAAAAAAACTATAAGTATTATTTTATTTATGTTAACTTAATAGATGGAAGAGGGAAGCCATTTAGGGTAAGAGTAATAATTAATAGCGGGAGTACTTTTAACTTAATGCACCCCTTATTAATTAACTGAAGGAAACTTCTTAATAAAAGGTATAAAAAGGCCATTCTTATTAAAAATAGAGATGGAGTTTTATATAAATATAATAATGGAAAAGTCACCTATTATTCGCCACTTTTAATTAAAGTGGATGGAGATAAATAATAAGTGGATTTTAACGTTATATTAATGGCAGGGTATAATATAATACTAGGTCTGCCTTAACTGGAGAAATATAACCCTGTAATTAACTAAAGGAGTGGCTACCTTACCTTTAATAAGTCCCCCAGCTGTAATTACAGTTTAAAAGAAGCTTTAAAAGCCCCAAACCGCTTTAAAGGTGCATAAAGCACTTAAAAGCACACTAAGCCCTTAAAACTAAGTATAGTTTAGGTTAGGTTTATTAAGATAGTTAAAGAGCTAGAGAGCTTACTATATAGCCTAAATAATGATTTAAAAGGTGGAAAGAAGTAAGAAGCTAATTTACAGACAAGTGAAGAAGTTAACTTATTTAAAGTACCTGTAGAGTATAGGAAGTTTACCCTGTTTTAAAAAAAGATATTATAATTACTAGATTACAGACTATGGGATTATAAAATCTAACTTAAGCTAGGAGCGAAACTTTACAGCTTTTAACCCTACTACCTAAACCCTAAGCAGGCAGAGGCCTTACGGGAGTACGTGGAAAAGAACTTAAAAAGCGGCTTTATTATAAAGTCTTAGTCCTTAGCAGGGTATCTAGTGCTGTTTATCTTAAGGAAGGGAGATGGTAAACTTTATATAGTTATTAATAACTAAATGTTAAATAAGGATATGATTAAAATTTTTTACTTATTACCACTTATTATTAAGATGTAAAAACGGATTATTAAGGTAAATTGGTTTTCTAGCCTTAACTTCCCTATAGGATTCAACTACGTTAGAATGAAAGAAGAGGATAAGTATAAGATGGCCTTTCGGACTTATAACGGGTATTACTAATACTAAGTCATGCCTATAGGATTGATAAACACCCCTGTAACTTTTTAAAAGTTAGTTAATAATGTTCTCTGCCCTTTCCTTAATAAGTTTGTTTTTATATATTTAAACGATGTTTTAATTTATTTTAAAACTTTAGAAGAATATTGAAAATATATATAATAAGTTCTGATAGCTTTTAAAAAGATAAAGCTGATAGTAAACTTAGAAAAGAGTCACTTTTACGTTTAAGAATTGAATTACTTAGGGTTTAAAGTATCTCCTGAAAAACTTAAAATGTAACTAGAGAAGATAAAGGTAATTAAGGATTAGCTTACTTTAAAGAACCAGATGGAGTTATAAGCTTTTATTAGCTTTACAAACTTCTATCGATACTTTATTAAATACTTTACTAAAGTTGTAAAACTATTATATAAGCTTACAGGAATAGGTAAGCCGTTTAAATAGACTGATAAGTAATAAAAGGCGTTTAAAGGACTTAAACACACCTTTGTTATAACACCAGTCCTGGCCCTCCCTAACTTCTTAAAACCTTTCTAAGTTAAAACAGACTCCTTAGAGTTTGTAATTAGTAAAGAGCTTAATTAAGTTTAAGATGATGGAAAACGCCACCTAATCGCCTTTTTATCAAAAGGGATTTATAGCCCAGCCTTATAATACCCTATTTATAATAAGAAACTAATAGTAATTATTTAGTGCTTTGCTAAGTGGATATTATATCTAAGTGGTATAAAGGAACCGGTTTAGGTCTTTTTAAATTATAATAACTTACGGTACTTCCTGATAAAGGAACTTAACTTATGGTAAGTATAATGGGTAGGACTAATAGCTCCATTCCACTTTTAAATCCACTATGTTAAGGGAAAAGATAATAAGTAAACTGACGTTTTTAGCTGAAGACAGGATTATAAGGAAGCTAACCAAGCCTTAATCCCTGTTACCATATTTACTAAAGCTGAGAACAGTACACTGGAATACATATTATAAGTGTTAGATAACTGGACCCTGGAATAAACTATTAATATTTATATAAACTTATAAATAAAGTATAAAATCTATTAATAATAAGAGGACTTTTAGGTAAAAAGGCTGGTAGAAGGAACCTGTAAGTATAAGTGTTTTTTAGAAGACCACTTAAGGCACGTGTAAAATTATGGTAAGGAGTGTTTAAGACACCTAAATTATAATAAAACTGGTTATTAATAAGAAATGTTGTTAAAAGGTGTAAATAGTGTGTTTAAACTAGGAGTAAAGCTCTGGTATTAAGAGAAACTATATATTTAAGATTTAGGTAAATGGAAGGAGTACGTTTAATAAATCTATAAGTCTAGACTTAAAGGATATATAAGTAAGGTTAAAACTCTTATATAAGCCTAGTAAGTGTACGCCTTCCCTGGAATAAAGAGCCTAGTTAAGGAGGTAATTAATAACTGTAACATCTGCTATTAAAAGCAGAACTGACGTTATAAGCCTTACAGGCTTTTTAAACCCCTCCCTATATTACAGGCGCTATAGAGCTTTATCTTACTTAACTTTATTACTAAGATACTTAAGTTTAAAGACCCTGTTATAAGAGTTACTTATAACTAGATCCTAATAGTAGTTAATAAATTGATAAAATGGGCTTACTTTTTACTAACCTTAAAGGACATAACGTTTAAATAACTTATATATGTCTTTAAAAGAGAGGTAGTTTTATAACACCTCTGGCCAGACAGTATTATTACAGATTAAGATAAGCTGATCACGTTAAAATTCTAGTAAGGGTTAATGTAAAGGATAGGTGTGAAAAGTAAGCTTTTAACAGCCTTCTACCTATAAACAGACAGCTAAACGGAATAAGTTAATTAAATACTTATAATGTACCTTTAGGCCTATATTAACTTTAAATAAGATAATTAGTTTAAACTGTTGAACTGGTACAGTGATGCAACAGGGAAGAAACCATAAGGAGAACCACACCCACGAAACAGTACTGTCGGCCTGAAAGGCCGACTCCCAGACTACTGGTCCTCCGATCAGAGGGATACAAATGCAACTGACGTAGAAAAACAGATACGTACCTAGTATGGAACAAAACCTAGTATATAACGGTGCCTAGCATAAAACGGAGCCTAGCATGGAACAATAAAGGAAACGTGACCGTGGATTAGGTCATCTTCCTTCGATCGAAGGGCCAGAATGTCACTGGGCTTTTAATGGGAGGTCTTCGTAGTGAAAATCGTCGGAATGATGATTGTTGAAAGAAGCGCAGTTTAAAGAACCGCGCGGCGCGGCCCCTTTTGACGGTGGCACGCGCCAGAGAACGCATCGCTATGTACATAAGCGGCTACAATAATATTACATACAGAGCCTAAAAAGAACGACAGGGTCGGCCTGAGCAAACGCCCCGAGTCACTGTTATTAATAGTATAGATAGCTTATAATATAACATTAGTTAAGTTAACAGGTGTGTTACTATTCTTCACTAATTATAGTAAGGAGCTTAAACTCTATTAAGGCCCGCTAACCGGCGCCCCCCGGGCTGCAGTCCACACAGACCAGATGTAAGAGCTGTATAACTATCTGTAAGCTAAGCTTAAGTTTACATGTAAACGAATAAAGAGATTCGTTAATAAATATTAAATCGAGCAGCTAACGTTTAAGGAAAGACTTTATTATAATGGTAAATAAGTTAAGGGACTGACTCTCCAGGAGGGGGATTATATTTACCTTTTTTCACAAAACCTATATTTAAAACGACCTAGTAAGAAGCTTAACTTTAAAAGGTATAGACCGTTTTAAGTTAAGAAAAAGGTCACCACCTTTAATTATAAACTTAACCTACCCATTAGTATAAGGGTGTGGATTAAGGTTTTTCACATCTCACTTTTAAAACCTGCCTTAAAAGGAGTTCCTTTAGAAAAGAAGATTAAGATTAACGTTAACGAAGATAAGTATAACATTAAGGAAGTTATAGATTTACAGAAGGGAGAAAACATGTTTAAATATCTTATTAAGTAGTTAAATTACAGCCTTAAAAGTAACTTATAAGAGCTTATTAAAAACCTTAAATGCCTAGACCTGATTATAGAGTTTTATTAAAAGAATTTAAATTAATTAAAATTAATAATAAAAACTAGAAGAAAGATAAGATCTAACATTTAACTTATTAAACTGAAGAGTAAGACTATTATGGGACACAGAGTGTAAAAAGTGGCAGGAAACTCCTTAATAGGTATAGAAGGACGTTTATTAAAACCTTTAACTATAGGTTATAAGGACCTTAAACTTAAGGAGGCCGGGCCTTTAAAGCTGGTAAGCTTTACAAATCACATATATGGCAGTATAGAGACTGGAACTGTATAAAGACAGCCTATAGGATAACTGTTGGGTTTTTACAACCCTAACCCGGCCAGTGTGGTTAGAACAGTGTGGCTGGATCCACACAGCCGCTCCGCAGCTGCATCCGTGGATCTGCACAGCTAAGAACGCCAGACTCCACTGCCAACCTCGTATTCAGTTAGCTAACCTTGCTTCACAGAAGTGAGTGTGGCCAATGCACTCTGTGCACTGGCCACCCTCACGGCTATAATAACACAGCTTCCACTCTCAAAGATAGAAATAATTAATCACCTTCAACACACTGCTTTCTAATGCCTTGACCCCTTTTGCATTTCAATAATAACTTACACTTTAAACTCCACCTGCTCTGGAAGCAGAGAGTTCCATATTAAAACTAGCAGGATAGTAAACGGTAAAAAATAAGTTAATATACTGTAAGGTCTCTTAAATTAGTTATATAATAATATGTAGTTAAAAAGCATACTTATATGGTAAGCGTCTATTAAAAATAAAAATCAGCACATAATAAAAGTTAATTAGTGTTAGTAAAAAGCTACTTTAAGCCCTCTAACCCTGGAGGGGTAAGGATCTAAAGTAGCAGAAAACTCTTATAAGAGTTAAATCTATAACCTCTTACTTTAAAAAGTAAGCACGTTATTACTGCGTTAAAAAGCTATTTTATTTATTAAAGGAAAGAAATAACGAATTAAGTTAAGAAAAGGTTACTAGTTACAGTAACCCTTTGGAAAAGGAACTATATACTAGTTCCGCTAGGAAGTTTCCCTAATTAAACTTTAAAAGAGGCACAGCAGCCTTTTAAATAAAACACTCCTCCTTTACTATTATATTAAACTTATAACTAAAGAGCTCGTCTACGTGGTACACCAGCCCCTTCTGTTAGTCCTTAAGGTGTAGAAGTTTAAAGGTAGTGTTGTGAAAAAGAAGAGCAGTTTCACACTCCTTAATATTAAAACACCTTTTCTTATTTAAAACCCTATATAATACAGATAAGTCGTTACTGTAAACGTTATAAAAAGAGTATACAGTCCTTTTAATTACTATATAATAACTGTAAGAGTTACTCTTACTAGTCACTTTATAGTCCGGTAGGTTTAGGTAGTAATAGTGACTATATTTTATAAGTATAACGATTTTAAAGTAAGGATAAATTTAACGTTAGTAATATAACGTTTAGTTAAAGAAGGCGTTATATTTCTCTTATTTTTAGTTACTTAATTAGATAATATAATAGCTAAAGGAGGAAGGAAGAAAAACATATAAGTAGTTCTTTATAGAAAAAGAACGTTAAAGAGGGGGAATTATATAATAACCCTACAGGCCGTCACTTAAGCCAGGGCAGCCTAACAAATCCCTTATAAAAGGAATAATATAAGGAGACAGTATATACAGTATTACACACTGGGCTAAGGGTGTAAAGACCTAAAGCCCTTATAACTAATTATTAAGTAATTACTCTAATCTTGTTAAAAGTACAGTGATTATAATAAGTAGAGGCATTTTAATCACTCTAATTACTCCTTATATTAAGTAAGTATAGTAATTAAGGTACGAAATACCTCCTAACTAATTAGTATAAATAGCTATAGTTATACTTATAACTATAATAAGGAACTTTAATTCCTCACGTTAATATTTAATTATTCATTTATGTCCTACTGTTTAGACTCACCTTTATACATTATAGCGATAATAACTTACAGTAACATTAAACCCTTATCTAAGAGTGTTAGTTTAATAAGCCGTCTTTAGAACACCCCTTAGCCTTTAACGTCCTGCTATATATTCTGTCTTAACCCACGTTAGTCCTTTTAAGGCCTGTGTTAGGTGTAGGTTTTAATACAGTTCTGGCCTTTAGCTAAAACCCCCTTCTTTTTAACAAGTTGTAACTTATAAGTTAATTTTAATAAGTCTTAGCTATTATATCTACGTAGTAATAACGGTTAACTTTACGTAAAATTAGCTAAGTAGGGTATCTTATATATTTAATGCTACTAACGCTGTTAGTTACTTAATTAAAATACGCTATACTGTATCTAGTTTTAGTTTTAATAGAGATGGAAAAAGTGGAAAGATCTATTTTAAATAAGTTAATAATAGAGTAAAGTAACTAATTCTTAATCTGTAAGTAAGATTAATTAAGTAAATATATAAATCGTTTAATTAGTTTATATTACCTTACCTAAGTGTTATTACTGAGAATTATTATAATTTCAGTACTATTAAAAGAGATAAATTGATAAGAGATAATACGCTGCTTAAGATATATAAGCAGCTGTAATTTAACGCCTTTACCTATTAACTTAAGTTTAAATGCTTGCCTGGCTTTATAACTGTTAGGTTTTTACAACCCTAACCCGGCCAGTGTAGTTAGAACAGTGTAGCTAGATCCACGCAGCTGCTCTGCGGCTGCATCTGTGGATCTGCACAGCTAAGAACGCCAGACTCCACTGCTAACCTCGTATTCAGTCAGCTAACCTCACTTCACAGAAGCGAGTGTGGCCAATGTACTCCGTGCACTGGCTACCCTCACGGCTATAATAACACGGCTTCCACTCTCGAAGATAGAAAGAATTAATCACCTTCAACACACACTGCTTTCCAATGCCTTAACTCCTTTTGCATTTCAATAATAATTTAGAAGTTATATAAGCCTTTATAAACCACATATTTATAAGCCTTAAAGTATTTTATTAACTTAAAAGTCTTACCACTCCAGTGAAAATTTACCTTTTATTTTATATAAATGTAGGATATTAAAGTAGCTTAGCTTCTTTTAATAACTTTATCTTTAATCCCTATTATTTAAAGTAGGTATTTATTACTTAGTAACATTAATTATCTTATAAGTTCTATTAACTTTAACCTTACCTTTAAGCAGACCTTAAATCTTAAGGAGTAAGCTAAGTATTACAACCTACACTTAACTCAGGCCTTAAGAGGACTAGACAGGTTAAGACAGAACGTATAACAGGATGCTAAAGACTAAGTAAGCGTTCTAAAGACAGCTTATTAAGCTAGCACTCTTAAACGGGGGTTTAATATCAGTGTAGGTCACTGTTACTATAATACACAAAGGTAAGTCTAAACAGTAAGACACTAATAAATAATTAAATACTGGTATAAGGAACCAGAGTCCCTTATAGCTATTTTAAGCATAATAATAACTATTTATATTAACTACCTAAGTGTCCTAATACTTACTTATTATATTCCCAGGACACTGTCCCAACCTTTATTATCCTAAGGCCCGGGACACTCCCGGCTAGGACACTCTTAATTAGTTATAGGGGCTTTAGGTCCTTACACCCCTAGCCCAGTGCACAGTACTGTATATACTGTCTCCCTGTACTGTTACTTCTGCGGGGGATACGTCGGGCCGCTCTAGCCCAAGTGACGACTTGCAGGTCGTCACACGATTTCTCTAACTGAAACGAGTCCAGTTATAATTATAGTAAGATGGAAGAGAAAGGCCGTGTCTTAGAAGAGGCCGAGGCTGGTTTGGAAAGTGGCCTAAGTAGGCTTATTAACGTTAAATACTTAATATATAGGCTGCTATTAGTAGAGGAGGTATTGGGAATTAAGGACGACGATAAAAACAATGGCGAGACAGACTTTAATAATATATAAGATAAAGACTTCCATTTTAAAGTGTTAAAGTCTAATTGCCAACTTATATACTTAACGGTTAATATCACTTACACCTATCCCAGCTAAGTCAGGGTTCCCTGCCTATTATAAGCTCTTATGAAACTTAAGAGTGTAATCTGACAGGTTTTTACTAAATTCCCATAGCTAGTTCTTTAAATCCCGTATATTAAAGTTTAAGCTATTAATCCAGTTTATAATCACTCCTTAAGATAGATTAGTAAACGGATCAGGGGTAGCGTATTACATAAAATCGATAAATTCCGTATAAGGAAAGAACTTAATATCGGTGGAGAATAAATAAGCCTTATTAAGGCAGTTCACGTAATAAAACCTAGCTGTCCAATTACAGTTATTAGTAAAGTTAAAGTTAAAAAGCGTCTAGTTTCCTAAGATGCTTAACCCATTACCAGCCATTACTAATATCCCTAATACGGTGTTACAGGACCTGCAATTACGAATAGTAAGGGCGAGCTTACTTAGTCGCAGGTGGGAAGTCGCGGATGTTATACAGGTTCTGGGGTGACACGGGAAGGATGAAAGGAACAACAGCTGCGCCACGCCAGTCAATGCCGTCCAGGCGGAAATTGCCGATCCACATTCCGCACGATGCTAACGTGAAACCAACAGCTCTGCGCCTGTGAACAAAACGCCGTATGGCGTGCGGATCCCGGGTGCCAGCGGAGGAAACAACAGTATCCCCCGCAAATTCGTTAACATCTACGATATCGAAGGCAGCTTCTGGTTCCGGCAAGAGACATTTTCCCTGTACGACGGTTTGGTAAGGGTAAATGGCCCGTCCAGGTCATGGACATTGTGATCTCGCCATCGCTCCCTCTCTCAACGGCGGCGGTGGGATGCATGCCGCTCGTGTCGGCTTGCGTCAAGAGGTTGCGGTGGTGGGCGGGGAGGTGGCTTGGATGGCGGCACTCAACGATCACCACCCGCCGCAATGGCCTGTTTGCTTCCGGTTTCGGTGACCGCTTTACGACGCCAATGACATCGCGCCAACGGACGACTTGGTATGCGCAGAGTCGTACGTATCCCTCACGGCCAATGCAGCGGCAAGGCACTGGGAGGGAACGCTGGGCGCGCGAGAAGCAGGCGGGGTTGTGGTCCTGACGACACTCGGTGCACCGTTTCCAATCTTTTGATATCGAACGACAGTCGCTGCAACGGCATCCTTTGGGATCCTCTACGCGATTATTGAGGGAATAATACCATGTCCAATCCCACTTTGCCTCGTCCTTTCGGCAGTCAGAGCAGAGTGCTTCGGTAGCGTCCTTTTCCAGCAGCTTACGCACCCCCGTGGTCGGTGGACACCGTTGCGCTCGGGGCCAGGGTTGGAAAGGCCGCCAGGATACCGAATACGGTGCGGGGCAAGGAGGATCGAGACGTCCGATGGGTGCTGCTTCGGCATCGTCGCGCCAGGCGCAGAAGGGCTCGGCGAGAAATAGGCGGAGAAATATGCGACAGGTTCTCCGGAGGCACTGCAGGCTCACGAAACCCAACTGCTCCATGACCATGACCAGGAGTTCGTCGGGGAGGCTACAGAGGCCGCTGTGCTTTACGTTGTGGATAGCATTTGCTACCAGCGGGTCGACCTCGGCATAGCGACGCTGGCCTTGCCCTATTCGTCCCGTCCAGGCTTTCTCCGGTCACGACGTGTTCTGCTTCATTGTGTTGCGTTTGTGTGACTGCATCTTGTGCGCCTTGTGTTCTTGTGCTGCGGGATGCTGCGGGATTCTGGCGGATGTGCATCGTGGATAGTCGTGGGATCAGTGCTGTGGAATGTGCGGCGTGTCTGTCCTCAAATAGTTCTTTCCGAGGTTGTGAATAAAGTTGCAAAGGGACCATCGCTTGGGCCGAAGTCCAGCCACGCATTACTAAACCATCTCGATGGCGGCTTTCACAACGTTTGGGGTTTCTTTCGAGGTATGCGTGACCCCACAACCAGACATTGTGATCGGCACTCCCGGCGGACAACGCCCTCATTTCCAACTACCGCCATTCCTGTCAGAAACACGGCAACCTGGATTCGATGGAACTGATGGGATTGCAATAATGTGACTGTATTGCTTATGTGGTTCTGGCTTCTAGCCAGAACCTCCTTCTTTTATAAACCTGTCTGTGGGATTCAGCCTCGTCACCACAGCGGCTCAGGCTCACTGGCGTCCTGGCAGTGCCAGGCAGTGTGCCGTGCTTCTGACAGCACGTGACAGCCAGTCAACGATGAGGTCAGTTAACGTTGAGGTCAGTTAAGATCAAGACCAAGGTTCACTAAAGGTTCGGCATCAAGCCACCTAGGTCAAGACTTGTCGAGAAGCCCCACTCCAAGTCGTCAGGATTCTGACAAGTGTTGGTGGGTCCTGTTTGTGCTTCAGGCTCTCCATTGAACCAGACGAGTCTCGGCCTGGCCAATGGCATTCGTCAGCATGCATGGCGGCCCCGTACGGCAACCTCGCGCTTGTGCATCGTGGTTGGCTTACACAGCTTCATTTATTCATACTGACTCTAACGTTATTATGCATCACAGACAACAACAGTGGAAGACACTGTATGCACGGGCTTAGCCATATAGGGTTCTGCCGGTGTGCATGTCTCGCCCCAACCGCCCGCAAGCTAGAAAATTCACCTCGCCTCCGCGGCCCCCCCTTCTCCCTTCCCGCGGGAACAAAATTTTTTAATGGGGAAATAAAAATGACTTACCAATTGACAAGATGGGCCTTTGATGTAATCGATGTTATTCGTGGGATGATGATGGTGGTCCGCCTCGAGGATGATTCTCCAACCTTGCTCTTTTGGATAGCATCCGGACGCCGAGGCTCGATCTTTGCAGTAGACGGTCAAGATCCTTTATTTCATTGAAGCTGAAGGCAAAGAGATCGAAGGGGAGCCTCGAGACCCCAAGAACCACAAGAGACTTCCAAATTCTCCAACCAGTGATCCTGATGGGTAGCCGATCCGAGTAGCAGAGTTGATGACTTCCCTTGTTTCGTAGCATGCCACGCCGGGTCAAACGAGGGCTCTGAGAAGCCATGAGTCACAGGCGTCTACTCTCCTAATCCTGCGTTCCTATTCTAGATACTCGTCTCCAAGATTGGCTTCACAACCTTAGCATAGAACATACCCTGCAACTTCGCAGCGACCTCCCCATCTTCCTCTGAATCCGCCTCCCGCAGCTCGAACGCCACCATCCCCGTAAGACAAGCAATGGCTGCTCCGGCCACAGCCACCCCGACGAAGAACTTTATGCGGTCTAAGTTCTCTTTGCTCAATAGCTTGCCCCTTGCACTGATCACGTCCTTGACGCGAACCTTACCCCCGTCCGGAATCCCGAGCACCTCTTCGACGGGTTTCCAGTGTGCGATTTCGATGAGGACAACACCCAGGCTGTAGATGTCGTGTCGTTTGCGGTAGCCTAGTCGCTGTGAACCCTCCCGTGGACCTCCCTGAACGCCGGGGTGGCGGTACAGGTCGTCTAGAGTGGTTCTGGGGGCACTGGACGACATTGAGACAGCGCCATCTGGGCGAGAGTAGTCGAAGCCGGTGAGGTATGGCTCGCTGAGTTTTGTGTCGGTGTTTTCCTCCTGGAAGAATATGATGTTCTCCGCGCAGAGCCCCTTGTGCAGCCAGTTGACGGAGTGTAGCTTCTCGACGGCCTGGGTGATGTTTTGCATGAGGCTGATTCGGGTGGTGAGACTTGGGATGAAGTTCCGGTCTTGGAGGAGATCTCGTAGGGATGTTGGTGGCGTATGCGGATCCGTTTCCTCGGGGCTCTTGAACACCAGGCCGTAACGGATTCCAGTTGGTGATACGTTGTAGAGGTAGTAGCCCAAGCATGGTGGTGCTCTAAAATGCCGGACTTGTTCATGTTCCCGGAGGAGTGTGACAAGGGCTCGGAAGCGACGGAGAGTGTCTGGGTCCGGGCCGTCGTTGATGTTCTGGATATGCCGCGGGTCCATGCGTTTCCATTCGATCCACACGCGACTTCGACTTCCTCCTTCGGGGTGGTGCCATCCTGAGACGCGCACCTCATGTGCATCCATGTCGGTGTCGTCAAGAACGATATCTATCGGACGTAGCTGGAGAGGCATATCGGCACAAGTCTCCGGTCCTAATCGCATGCTCTCTCGGAAGCCTTGTGTCAGGCAATCTTCGTCTGCTGCTGCTGCGGCCGCAAGCGCCTTGAACTGGCCAAGCTCGACCAGCTTCGAAACCAGAACCGACTTTGTATTCTCGGGCGAATCCGAGATCTGGCCAGACTTTGCGTACATCCCAGCCTGAATTGGCACCTGTCCCGCATCCCCTGGTAGTGTGATGGGAAGTAACCCCGCTTGCACGATCTCATAGATTTGGTCGACCTTGTTGTTCAGTTGCATGATCTGATATCCCGTCTGCACCTCCTGTCGTCTCAGCATCTGCCGTTCGTGCGAGCTGAGCAGCTCTTGAAGAAAGTTGTTGGACGCCACTAGTCGAGACAGAAGCTGCTCCACCTTTTCGCGGTCGAATATAACCCAGCGTAGCCGGGAAGGATATTTGCTGCCGTGTTCAGCAAAAAGGAGCGCTCTCCGTAGCAGAGAATTGCTATGTGGGAAACGGCTTGCCAACTGGTCGCGAGATTTGGGCTGTTTTTGCTCGTTCTCTAAGATGGCGGCCTCAATAAGAGGCTTTGCGAGCGGCCGTAGACGATCATCAAAGTGGCCAAATCGCATCATCATCTTAGATTGCTGATCCAGAACTTCGAGGAGAATATTTCTGTTGGAAGCATTGATGATGAGGGTATCATCTCGCTCGGTGAGCTGGGCTACAGACGCAAAATCCAGTAGTCGGTATTGCTCCGTTTTGAACCGGATGCGGATGAACTGGTAGTCCTTTTCAAAGTCGCTGGCCTCAGATATGAGTTGATATGCCTTGATACAGCCAGCAAAGACCTGAAAGAGAAGAGATGACGCCCCAAGGGTAACACCAATGGGATCCATTGCGATGGCCACGTGTTGGTCGCCGGGCTAGGGGAACGTTGGGCTCTTAGAATGAGATATCATAGCGAAGCCGTTTTATTTATGAGAGCACGGTTGTGCCCACAGTCTCGACCTCTTTTACGGAAGTTGGTGGTGGCGTTGCTTGAAAGGCACACACAGTATCCCATGTGCCATCAGTTGCAGAGCACCTGATGGTTTGCAGCCACCTTCGAGGATCGGGTGGACCGAGTCAACCCCGAGCGATTTTCCCCACCGCTAATGCAGGTGTGTCTGCACCATGCTGTTTTGGTGCGCATGGTCGATGGTTTTCTTCGCTGTGATTGGTAGCCTTGTGTCTTCTTTCGTCGACGGGACTGCCGTGCTCAGAACGCCTTGTGAGGCACAGCCCCTATTCCGCGCTAAAATCGCAATGATCTTCGGGAATTACACACCCTCCGACTCATAGCCCCTTTAGTTGGCCAATGAAGTGCGATGTCAGAGCCTGCGCCCTCGGTGTATTGTGGTTGTGACGTGCACATCTCGCGATGCCTCGGATCGTGGTTGAGAAGCTGGACGGACCACGGCCCAAGCGAAGACTGAAGATTGACGGATAGATAAGGCCTCTTGGGGACCTTACCCCCTTTTTCGGTAGATAGATTGTGACATCTCCTTCCATTTCCCGCATGTCGTCGAAACACTCAATATGTCGTCTCATTACGAGCAGCCGTACTTCGAAACCTGTTTTGGGGAGGATGAAGATAACGTAGGACCCCGACACTCGGTCTATGCTGCCACACCCGCAACAGAGAAACCCAACCATATCTCACCCAAGCAGGCCATCGCAAAGGCAGTCATAACAAAATTCATCCCTCCACCCCTCCTCAAGCAAGCTCTTGACAGGTGGCTTCCCACCCCACAGGACAATGTGCCAATTGCCAACAAGCGGATGTTGCGAGACGCACACTTCCCCATGATCCAAGAATTGCTGATGCAGTACGGCAAAAGACAATGGAGTCTCCTCCCTCGAACCTTCGCCGTCCTGCACATGCTTGGGTGCCCCGAGCTCCTGGATCAGTTCGTTGCACAGAAACGTTCCGACTCGTTCCTCCCTTACAGCCCTAGCAACCTCCCCAATGCTATACGAGGGGCGCTCAGAGCCAAGTTCCTCAAACTGCAGCAGATGGTCCTTTGCAAGCAGAAGGAAGTGGCCGAACTCGAGGCCGGGGGGAAGCACATCCACCTCGATGCGCCGGGCGACAACTACTTTGAGCCCATCGAGTTGCTAGGGCGGGGGTTCTCCGGCGCTGTTGACCGCGTTCGGAGTCGCCAGACTCTCGAGCAATACGCTCGCAAACTCATTTACCGGGGACCTTCCGTCGACAGCGATTCTCGCGGTTACCGACAATTCGAGGGTGAGATACAAGCTCTCAAGAAGCTCTCCCATCCTCACATCGTCAAGTTGGTCGGCTCATACACCGACCCGGAGAATCTCGGTCTCATCATGACGCCCATCGCCGACATGAACCTGCACGAATATCTCACATCCCCGCAGCAGAACCCGATACTACGCAAGCGCTCCCTTCCAGAATTCTTTGGCTGTCTTGCCACCGCGCTGGCGTATTTGCATCAGCAAGGCGTCCGTCACAATGACATAAAGCCGAAGAACGTTCTTGTCAAGGACTCGAAAGTGTATCTCACCGACTTCGGCACCTCTCGCAGCTGGGGGGCCGAGGAGGTGAGCACTACCATCGGACTGCATGAAGGCTTCACCGAGCGCTTCTCCGCACCCGAAACCTACGACACAAACGGGCCAAGAAATCGAGCCAGTGATATGTGGTCTCTGGGCTGCGTCTTCCTCGAAATGGCGACAGTGCTAATGGATCACACCCTTCAAGACTTAGACCAATTCCTATCGCAGAACGGCAACCTGCATTTCAATTACTGGGCAAACCCCGATGGAGTCGCACTCTGGATCGAGAAACTTCGAGAGGATGCACCGAGGAACGGGGACTCAGCAGTCCTGGAATGGACGCAGTCGATTCTTCGAGTCTCACCAGATGACCGACTGACCGCGCCACAGCTGCGAGGACTGATCGCGGATCATAGGTCAAATGACCCTTACATCTGCCGGTCTTGCTCCTCTCAGCATGGACTCAGGCCGCCAGAAACGGGTATCATGCCAGAATCGACGGCTACCATGCCCCTGACCATCCCCGCAGTCATATCCATTGAACCAAACGAGGCGCCAGAAAGCGACAGCTCAGATCCAGGTTCAGGTTCAAACCTAGATGAGTCAGACGACACAGACAGCGTAGACACTGCCGAGCCGAGCATGACTGAGTGTGACGCAGATGTTGGCTTTGATATAGCCATTGGCGGGTTTCATATTCCATCCAAGACGGATGAGATCAACAGCACCGAGGAATTGACGAGCCCGAGCCAGGGTGTCGCTATTGACGAGTTTACCGGTTGCGTCGATGGCACTCCTGACAACGAGTCCGATAGTCCGCCACCGTACGAGGTCATCGCAGCCCCGACAACGACCAGCGAGAGACCTACCCAAATGCAGGTCAACCCCGAAACACGCTTCATCCTCCTCCCGGAAGACCGCCGTCCCGAACCCCTTAGGCAAGAAGAGGATGTCCCAGACGTCTCCGAAGAGGAGTTCATCCACCCCGAGCCTGTCAAACCACCCTCTTTTGTCCACCAAGATCCCGTACCCAAAGCAACTCTCGTCCCCTCGTACATCCTCGCAGGCATGAACCGCTTCTCGCAGTCCGAGCTCGCCACTCCACCAGGCGGAACGACCGTCAACCTGTTTGTCTACGGCCGCCTTATGTTCCCCAGCGTATTATCCGCCATCGCGGCACAGTCTACCAAGGGGGTTTATTCCTATAAGTGGAGGAGGCGTCTCATCCCGTCGTCTGAGGATTGGTGCAAAGCGGACCTCTCCATCCGCAGGGCGAGCGAGATCATGACGCCGGCTCGGCTCATGGGATACGACCGCTTTCGACCGCGTGGCCTGAACTGCGCCGTGGTTCAAGATGCCAACAAGGTCCTCCGCCGCCGCAAGATGGACTGTTATGACAACCTTCCCTCCCACATGCCCGGTCACACTGAGGGCTTTCTCATTGTTGGGCTACGCCCCGAGGCCCTTCGCTACTGCGACCTGCTTTTCGGCTCCGATAGACGCACAATGCATACCCTTCGGCCGCAAGACGATGCAGATCGTGATGACTCCGACCCCGATTCAGACTTTGTGTCCACCCCTTTGCTCAAGCGTTGTACAGTCCCCGTCGAGGTGCAGACTTTCGCTGGGGAGGTGGCTACCGTTGTTGCTGACACGTACGTTTGGGCGGGGCGCACCTCCGAGCTGGTCAATATCTGGGAAGAAGAGCGATTTCTTCGCAGCGCGCCGATGCAGAAGGTCCTCGAGGCGCAGCCCACCTGGGCAAAGGAGGAACAAGTCTTGGCGAGGATCATGAAGACGTCGTTCGCCCTCGTCGGCGACTATCTGGTCGCGCCGATCCAAGGTGGCAACAAAGCGGAGCTGGTGAAGTTGCTAGACAGCAATATTGACCCCAATGCCGCTTGTCGTGTATACGGACGCCCACTACAAGCTGCTGTGGTGGCGGGAAGGATGGACATGGTCCGATTGTTGTTGGACTATGGTGCTAAGGTGAACACCGTTGGTGGCCAGTATGGAACGCCGCTGATCGCCGCGACTTGCACCAGTCGCAAAGCCATCACGAAACTACTGCTCCAAAATGGGGCAGATGTTTTCGTGTCTGACATTGTGCACGTCAACGCGCTGTATCAGGCCGTGGCGAATGGCGATTACGCGGTGGCCGAGATTCTGCTCGAGCATGGTGCGTGGCTAGGTCGCGACTGGTATGAGACGCGGGACATGGCGGAGGAGCGGGGAGGCGAAGACTTCCAGGGCTTGCTGGATGGGTACGATGTGAGGAAGATTCATCGTCAGCACGTAGCTGCCGGGTGTAGGCATGACCGTGAAAGAGAAAACAAAAATGACGCGAGGGACGACGAGAATATTGGGACGTGGGACGGGGTGAGGTACTCAAAAGTAACTCTTGCCGTTGTTCGTAAGGTTGCCGCTGTGCAGGGGGCTTCTGGAAGTTGGAGAGGAAGGAGGGGTGTTGCGGTGACGGTCGCGGCGCTCGATGCCGGAGCTCCGTTAAGGCTCATCGGAATGTTGCGAAAAGCGGTTGCACCCGTGCAGGCGATTTTTGAGATACTTCGCAAGGGTGATGAGGAGCAGGAACGGAAGCGCCTTGCGGGCGAGAGGCTTAGCGCGGCAGATCGAGAGGACTCTGCGAAAGATGTTGTGGGACGAAACAGTGATGAGATTCAAGAAAAACAGGTGTCCCGCAGAAGGAAAACAGATTCTCTCTTTAGAGGGATCGTGGAGGCGAATGAAGTCGAGTACGGTCCGCACGACATTGGGCGCTGTGACTCACAGTACTCTTCCATGCGAAGCTCGAAGTCCCCGGAGCGACAGAAACGAGTCCGGTTTGTGGATCCTGTATAGCGCGTGTAGATAGTTGCACAAGAACTGCTCCCAGGGTTTTCGGCTTGCGCACCCAAGGTTATTAATCGAGATGTCGCCTTGTGTTGACTACGCTCTCACATGCTCATCTTTTCTGTCAGTGTCTATGATCACAGTGCACTCCTTCATATAAGACCAGCGAAGACAAGACCGATTCACCGAACAGTGTAGGCAAGACCGTTACGGAGCAGGGTGCACTTGATATTCCCATAGCTTCACTGGGACGCCCGGCAACGACAAGATTTTATAACTACAGCCGCGTTCCTGCTCTTTATGCCCCCCAATCGCACATGGATGTTGACCCTTAACCACCAACGGGAAAACAGAACATGCGCCACCGAATGTTCAAGTAGCCTTGCTGTTAAATAGTTAGCGCGCCCGTACTCGCTGCCGTCTTGATGCTACGCCATGACTTACAAGCTGCCGATAGCACAGTTGGTGGGTGGCGTGAAGCAATTCTTACCGCTCTGCAGGGCGGAACCACTACCTTGGCAGTTCACGTTGCAGAAGGTTATGATTTGGCTGGGCGGGCTGTCGATCTCGACTCGTTGCCAGTTCACGCCAATGGGGGCGCTGTAGCAGTTGGTCTGGCTGCCGGAGAGACTGGGGGTGCATCTATTAGCGAACGTGCATACCTGCCCGACGATTAACAACTCACGGCCCCTGGTCATTGCGTGGGAAAGTACTTCCGGCGGCATTTCCGTGGTTGCAGTTAGAGTCGGCATCTACTGCGAGTTAGCTGCACATTCAACCTCTAATGAGGTTGGTGACTTGCAGAATCGATACTGGAAAGCGCTGGCATGGCCACTTGCCAAAACGGCAGTGATGATGGCGAGGAAGCAGAACTTGGCCATTGTGACGAGTCGATGAAGTATATTGTTGACTGAAGAGAGATGTTTTGGATGGCTGCTGTCTGTCTGTCGTTCTTTTGTCGAGGGCAAAACCGCGTACTTATAGACAGCCAGGAGCTTACCTTGAGAAAGACGGCTCCCAGAAAGAAGCAGATCAGTTTGAGATCCGTTACCTTTCTAAATGCAGAGCTGGTAATATATGCAAGGGTCGTAGCATCTTCCTTCTCACTGCGCCACAGTTAAATATTGATAGCCTGGGCTGACTGCTTGCAGAGTAGAAGATTGATTGCATAGAACTGATCAATGATCTTGTAGTAGACTTAGGCAGGCCGCTGATGCTTGCAATAATCAATCACAGACTTGGCTACGTCCCTTGTTAGTGGAGCTGTGATATTGGTTGGCTAGGCTAAATCCTGTGGGATGCACCTATACGAAGGCGGCCCTGTAGGGTTCTTTGAAATTGTTGTGTTACAGTGCTGTTCTGAAGCGAGACGTGTCGTTCAACACCGGCGGTGCTAGAGTAAGCTTGAAGTCCTACGATACTCAAGGTGCATGCACGGCACTTTTAAGGTCTGAAGGCTAGATTTATTTTAATACTGCGTATGATTTAGACGAGATACAACGGTCGTGGCCAGCGTAAATGGCGCAATCATAAGCCATGAGAAATAGGCTTTATTCGATTCCTCGACCTAACGCCGAGAATCGGCAGCGGGAGCGGTAGGTTCAATGCATGTGTGCCACTCGTCTTTATAGACATGTTAATACAAGTCGTAAAGATCCCAACGGCTTCTGCCCTCCCGACCCGAGACCTTACGGTTTGAAGATTGACCCATCCTTTAGCTTTAAGATTAGCGCCGAGGTGATGCGAAGGACATCTTCTGCCAAGCTCGGCCCTTTCTCCGCCTCTGAGGAGAAGGAAATCCAGCTGTTCGACCCTGAAGAGACGAGGAAATTGACGCCCTAACAGCTGGGCAAGGTGCTGCAGTTCCCCAAGAAGTACGAACTGGTTGTAGAAACCGTGACGGGCAAAACGTGGCGGTAAGGTGGTCTCAAATACAACACCGTCGGCGTGTTACCGTGGCGAAGTGTGATACCATATTTTCGCCGCATCGATCCTCAAATCCCAGGACATCTACCCCCTTGAGCCGTGGTGTTTTGCGTTCAGCGGAGAAGGCTGTCCTTTCACGCCGGAGCCCCAAGACCAAGAGTGGTTCGCTGATACCTCGAAACAGCTCGTTCGTTAGGAGGTTCTCGTCGCTTTCTCCATGCGGATGTCAGACTGGGCTTCTCTTGGAGAAGGCTGCCTATCCGTCATTGCAGCGAACACGAGCATCTTGAAGACTAACCAAGCGCCGACATACATGCCACCAACAAATTGCGCATGCACCATCCCCATCACAGAGCACAACTTCACAAAGCAAGGCAAAATGCCCGCAACGAAACAAACCCATCTCGCCGGAATTGCAGCTTTCATCTCCACCAACGCCATATCCCAGCTCTCATCGCTTCCGACATGTCGACCTCTCAAGACAAGCGTAGCCGAGTCTCGAAATTCCTTTCTCTTGAACAACACATACTCTTCCCAGGCCATCGGACACCCAAGAGCGTCGGCAACATACCCGATAGGGAAGCACCGGATCACCCAAGGTGTATCAAACCTTCGACCGAGGATCCGACCTGTGGTTTGAACTGCGGCCGAAATAGCGAAGATTGCCATCCAGAGCGCCATCTGTATGGCGAAGGGGTCGGCGGAGTGAGGGTAGGGGGGTAGCCATAGTCGTTGTCGAAGTTGTCGAAGTCATGGCGGAAGTCTGGGAGGGGGTAATTGACCTTGTCCTTGGGGATGGGGGGCGAGAACTCGTCGTCTATTTCTGGGTGCTGAGCTCGATAGAGCATGAACTCGTGGAGGCCAGCGACGAATTCATCGATGATGGGATGGGCAGGGGTGGGCGTTGGGAAGGAGGTGATTGGAGGGGGGGTTTCCATGGTGGTGTTGAGCTTGGAAGGGGGTGTCAGGGTCCCGGAGGTGTTGATTTGGAGAGAGATTTAACACAGGTTGGACGCCGTCTTTCACGGCAAAGTTTGAAGCATTATACAGAAAGACACGAAGGGGACGAGGTTGCGATGACTCCCGTTGTTACAAACCAACGCAAATTGAGGCACAGCAAACGACAGGGGGTTGGAGGGCGATTGGTTGAGAGGGAGTGAGGTTGATTTAGGCTATGGCAAGGAGCAAACACAGTGCAAGCGACCCAGGGTGCCGGGAACATCCCGCGGTGTTGCCTCACTCTGCTCCGCACTGGTGTCCAAGGTCTCGGCATAACATAACCCACACACCCCATCTCCAGCCACTCTCATCATACACAGTAATCACCAGATACCCAAACCCGCCCTTCACGCCACCGCCACCACAGCCCTTAGCAGATAATCTTAACAGTAACAGTCTGCAAATCATTGATCTTGTGCCACTTCCCCGACGCCCACTTCTTGGATCCGCTGGTGGCCGTGCACCACGACTGGACGAAGAACCCGTCGGCGTCCTTCATCATTGTATCCGAGGAAGTGCCCGCCGAGATCCATTTATATGCGCCACTGTCGCGCTTTGGCCAGTCATTGGTCACTTTGAGGACCGCGTTAGACTTCTTATCGTTTCGGACTTCGCCGCAGATTAGGCCCAGGGTACATTCGCCGCGGGCCTCGATCTCAGCGGTAGCAGAGGTGGTGATTTCAGAAGCCGGGGCGGCGGTGGAGGTTTGGAGGAGCATGAGGGCGGCGAGGGCCTGAAGAGTAGGCGTGAAGTGCATTTTGGTCAAGTGGGTAGTGGTTTGTAACTTTTCCGATATAGGGTAAATTTGGTATGATGTGGAAAAGAAGTCGTGGTAAAGAGGGGACGCGTGTCCAAAGGGGAGCTCGATGGTCAAAAGCTGCTTATATACTTGACTACCTAAAGCTCCAGCTCGGCTCTTCGTATACATTGGAGCGTGACAAGATGAAAATATTAGCGTTACGGCAAGGCAGTTTCAGTATTTGTGGACAGCCAAATCAGGCACCGCTAATGAAGACCCTCTGCATTCACATTACCGGGAAGTGCGGCACACCTACAGCCCCGTACGGGCGGGAGCATCTGCTATTGGTCTAGTATATTAGATTAGGGCATAATCGCTGGCCATCCCACAACCCAGGTTCAAATTTAACATACCCGGGGCTGACGTTCGGGTCTTTGGAAGCCCATGTGCGGCTGAGAAGGGCTGCAGCCATGCTCACTGACAAGGCGTCTGCTCGGTATCGGCTCAGCGAGGGAAGTTACGCTGATTTGGCTTAATATCCTGATTTTGGCAAGTGATTGGTTGAGACTTTGATTGGAAATTCCACCACCTGAGTGGGTGCTTTGCCGGATTGGTTCAGTCCTGCGCCAACATTTACTGTGTGACCTCTTCTTGCTGATCTAAACTAACTAATCCGGCTGGCACCGTGCCATAGTACAGCCGTCATTCACGTTCCAACGCTCACCACAGCAACAGACCCCACAACCCATTCAGCACCTAACAACAACTTCCTCGTATTCAGGCCCACCGCTATCTAGCAACTAGCGAGAACCTCAATCACCGGATCTCCTAACACATTAGGGTTATATATGGGGGTAGTGGTAGGGCTATAGTAGAAAGTGACAGAGGCTATAGTGTACCGTGAGGTCCTCTTCAAGTAAGGCAGGCCATTGATTTCCGATGGGCGGTATGCCCAAGAGGCCTCAGTATGTTTTACATTCGCCTGATTCAATGCAATAGAGGCCATTCACACGAAGTGGGACCCTCCCTCAACTATTTTCCCACCTCACAGCGAGCCAACCTTCCACGTCACATTCTTGACCTCCGCAACGAGCGCAACCCCCTCCTCAGTCCCACACCTAGTCGGCCTCGGGCTCCCCGCGCCAGTAGCTCCGCCCTCACACTCAAGCTGGGGCAATTTCGCCGTCGCAACCCCATTGAACACGATCCTATTCCCAACGAGTCAGCATCAGAATCACCCCCATCCCATCCCCTTCCCAACTCCCACCATTCGCACACAAAGACAAATGAATAGTAGGTAATACTCACGGACTCCCCGCATCCAAATCAACACAAACCCAATCCGCATCAACCTTCAGCACCCTCCCAGTCTCCTCATACTGAAACTTGCAGCTCCTTGGCGCCAGCGGCTGCTCGCCCGTCCCAAACGAGCAAGGCCACCACTTATCGTCGTCCTGCAGCGCGACCCCCTTGTTCGTCACAAACACAGGGTAATCAAACGAGTTCGTCTTGGTGTTCAGCTTGATGTTGAACCCCACGCTGGCCGGGGACGCAGGGGGCGCGGTTGACCCGCCGCCGCCGTGGTTGTGCGAGGGGGCGGAAGGGCCGGAGACGACTTCGAAGTTGGTGATTGTCCACGCGGGGGAGACGACCGAGGAGATGGTGCATCCGTCTGGGGTGGGGATGGGGTCTTCGATTGAGTAGGGGACCAGGGGGGTGCGTGTGAGGAGGGAGCCGGAGAGGGGGACGGAGTCGGCCTCGCAGGCGGTGCGGCCGAGGGAGGTGGTGCATTTTAGGGGGAGGGTGGTGGTTCCAGTGCCAGTGTAG
>Ga0247770_1000435_pt1 | contig 40250 bp, 5 predicted proteins | sample UWRJL136409B6_FD_179943 | JGI IMG/M metagenome (GOLD analysis project Ga0247770, IMG submission 179943) | Plant litter microbial communities from Arlington Agricultural Research Station in Wisconsin, United States - UWRJ-L136-409B-6 | ecosystem: Environmental > Terrestrial > Plant litter >... | reverse complement strand
ACTAAAATAGTTAGCGTAAAACGGATTTAAGTTCTGTATTACAAATTAGTGAAATATTGTAATGTGTAAAATCTATATAATTTTATCTTTAAATAAGCCTAACCCTAAGGCAGAAAGCATAGAGAGAGTGTAGTGTTTCGACTGTACTTATAACTTAGTTAGAGGACTTTTCACAGACTGTCGTACAATAAATTAATTTAGGAGTGCTTATAGAAACTGTAAGTACTGGAATTATAAAGTTAGATATTAAGTTTAAGAGGAGTTAGACGATAGTAAGGAGGAGGAGGAGGAGGATGACGGTAAAGATAAGGAGGACGAGGGTAAGGAGGAGGAGATATAGGAGGGAGAGCAGGAGGAGATGGAGGAGTAAGGGTAGGGATAAGGTAATATAACTGTTATACAATAGTAAATTATGATATTAACAGCCTAAATTTACAGATTTCCCTTCTTTTTTTAACATTATTTAACAATCCCGTTAATATCTTAATAACCTTATATATAATACAGTAAGAAAAATCTGTAATAAATCTTAACTTATATAAAAATAATATTCCTTATTATATAATTAAGAAATGTTAATTTAAAAAGGAAGCTGTAATAAGAAGGTAACTAGCTATGCTAGCCTTAGACATTAGTCTTAAGTTTACCTATTCCGTACGGTAAGTAAGCTATTATAAGAAGGTAACTAACTACACTAACTGTTACATACGCTGTATAATTAATAAAGGCTAACTTATACGTAAATAAGAATAAAGAGTATTATTACTTACACTGTATAATTAATAAAAGCTAACCTATACGTAAATAAAAATAAAAAGTATTACTTATAACTTAAATTAACTAATGTAAACTTATATAAAAATAAAAATAAAGAGTATTATTATCTGTACTGTATAATTAATAAAGGTGGTGAGAAGGTAACTAACTATATAGGTTTTAGTTTTGCCTGTTCCGAATAGCAAGCTATAGTGAGAAGGCAGCTAGCCCTGGTTTTAGTTTTACCTGTTCTTTATAGCAAGCCTGTTCCGTACGGTAAGCTGTAGTAAGAAAGTAACTAGCTTTAGTTTTAGTTTTACTTATTTTAAATAGTAAGCTATAGTGAGAAAGTAGCTAGCCTTAGTCTTAGTTTTACTTATTCTAAACAGTAAGTTATAAAAAGAAGGCAGCTAGCCTTAGTTTTAGTTTTGCCTGTTTCAAATAGTAAGTTATAGTGAGAAGGCAGCTGGTTATAATTCTAGTTTTACCTCTTCTGTACGGCAAGCTATAGTCTTAGGTTTGCCTGTTCTGTATAGCAAGCTGTGGTAAGAAGGCAGCTAGCCTTAGTTTTAGTTTTGCTTATTCCGTACAGCAAGCTATAGTGAGGAGGCAGCTAGCCTTAGTCTTAGTTTTGCCTATTCTATACGGCGTGAAAAGGAAGCTGTAGTGAGAAGGCAGCTAGCCTTAGTTTTAGTTTTGCTTATTCTGTACGGCAAGCTATAGTGAGAAGGCAGCTAGCCTTAGTCTTAGTTTTGCTTAATCTGTATAGTGTGAAAAGGAAGCTATAATAAGAAAGCAGCTAATTATACTAGTCTTAGTTTTACTTATTCTGTACAGTATATAATAGTTATTGGAAAGCACAGGCTAGGCTCTCGTATAATAAGATCTATAAGATAAGAAAAGTGTGCAGAATAAGCTAACTAAGCAATTGTAAAGTATAGGCTAGGCTCTTGTATAATAAGATCTAATAGAGTGATAAGGGCATGTAGAATAAACTGACTTAGCAGTTATAGGGAGGGTATTAATTAGTTTCCACAGACGACCCTAGGGGAAAGTTATGTATAAGCCTACCCTAATAAGAAACTAAAGGCAAAAATAAATACTTAATAGAAAGCGACCAGAGTGTCGTACGATGTTAGAAGGACGTAAAGTAGCATGCGATAAGGTTGGGAATTAAATAAAACTAGTTATATAAAATTTAACTAGGAAAAACGTAACGGACTCTTATCAAGAAAAATCTTAACAGACTCTACCCCTTATGTATAACGGTGGCCCAAGCTCCTACACCACCAGAGCAACGGACTCTTGTAAAGTCCGTCGGGGAATAGAGGATAAGCTGTTCTAGTTTAATAAAGGAAAGGAGTTACGAATTAAGTTATTAAGTAATTATATATAATAGAGACCCTGCTAGGAAGTTCCCCTAATTTAAAGACTTTACATTATTAAGGGAAGCGTCTAGCTTAGCCTCCTTACCTTCTTAGAACTTTAATAACTCCACTTTATAACTAAACGTTTTCACAGCTTAGTCTTTAAGATAAGAGTTTTATTTATAAAGACGTATTAGGCGTGCCGACACCTTTTAAAGTTTAGTAGTGGTTTTATAAAGCTGTTAGGTAGCAGATTTAACTTATAAGTTAAGGTCCCACTTTTTAACGAGAAGAGCCTTTAATTTCGCTTTACTTATATTAAAAGTGTTGTACTGGGAAGGCTGGTGCTTCTCTAGATAGTGGTTATAGCTATCAGATCGGTTTGAAACTTAATAAACTAGTGGAGGAATAGTAGACTTATAAAAAGAATAAAGGGACATTTTACTATTAAATATATATATATAGGCTGTAAGGTTTACATGGTGGTTAGTGCTTTTACCTTATTCCTGTTTTAAGACCTGGGAGCTGGACATTTATTATATGGTGAAGTGGTGAAAGGAGAAACTTACCTTTTAAGTTCTTTATGGAAAAAGAACATTAAAAAGGGGGAATTATATAACGACTCTATAGGCTATTACTTAGGCGGGGGTAGCCTGACAAATCCCCTGTAGAAGGAACAGTGTAAAGAGACAGTACGTATGGTATTATATATTAGGCTAGGGGTGTAAAGACCTAAAGCCCTTAGGATTAATAAGGTGCTGCTTACAGCGTGTTAAGTGCTTATTACATAAGTAAGAGAAACCTTATAAGTGGAATGTTTATATAGTGTAAAGTGCTTGTTTTATAAGCATTTATAATACTATAAGTAAGGTATAAAGTACCTTTTAATTAGTTAGTATAGATAGTTATGGTTATGCTTATAACCTCTATAAGGGACTTTAGTTCCTTACATTAGTATTTAATTATTCATTTATATCTTATTATTCAGACTTACCTCTGTATATTATAGTGATAGCGACTTACAGTGACATTAAAACCCTGTCTAGGAGTGCTAGCTTAATAAGCGGTCTTTTGAACGCCCCTTACCTGTTGGCGTCCTGCCACACGTTCTGTCTTAACCCGCGCCAGTCCTTTTAAGGCTTGTGTTAGGTGCAGGTTGTAATAGTAACCTAATATATTCCTTTTTAACAGTAGTAATCTATTAATATGTAGCTTTTCACGTTTTCTAGAAAACCTTCTTCTCTTTATAGTTGATCTAAAGCGATCCTTTAACATTAGCTCTAGATAATAATAAAGTGTCTATTGTCTGTATTTTTGTAATTATAACGATTAATAATATTATGTTATTACCTTTTTTAAGATTATCTAATAGGCTGTAGTTACTAAACTAGTTAAATCAGTCGTTTTAGTAAACTAATTAGTTTACTAATTGTATAAAGCTTTTATTTATATCTCTTTATATATAACGTATATATAGTGTTCCTTTAGTGAAACTTTACTTAGTACTGTTAATGTATATATTAGAAGGTGCTCCGAACATTAACATCTACTTACGTTATAAAGTTTTATAATGTGACACTTTTACAATTCTTATGCAAATATATTTAAATTCTAGTTAAAGCTTCTTTTTACATTATTTATAATATATATTAGTTTTAAGGATATTTAGATATAGATAAGGGAAGGAGCTAATTTATATAATAAAATATATACTTTTTCCCTTTATTATAAACTATATTACTACCTTTTTTCAGATCTTTTATAAAATTAAATAAAGTAATTAAAATGGACTAAGGTATTCTTCTATATGAAATATGCAACCTCTAGCCTAATCGTTAAAGTGTAGTTATTAAAGAATTATACATATAATAATAATTTAAGTAAACTTAAGGTTTAACTACTTATTACATTACGGATAATTACCTACTTATAAAACGGTTTACATTATTAAAATCCTCTTACTCTTACCTTTTTATTAATATAAGACTTACTTTAATAGGATATATATTATATAGAAGATATTATAGTTTCTCTATATGTTTAGTAAGGGTAATAGAGTTCTTTAATCTTAGTAAGTATAGCTTAAAAAGTTACGTGCGTAACTTTATGTTAGTGGGTCTTTATTAGATCTTACACGTATAATAAAGACCAGTATAATAACTTTAACGATAAGGTTTAGATAGTTAAAAACCTAAGAGCTATTAGAAAAAGAAGAGTTTAAGTAAAAGACAGCAGTAAAAAGCTTTAAGAACTTTGTGAATCTTACTTAAGGGAGTCTAATCAGTTCTTAACTTATAATCTCAGTGTTACGGCCTTCCCCACTAGGTGAGGCGGCATCTAGTGCAACATTTAACTTCTGTAAGCTTGACATCACTCTTTACGTCATATATCCCGCTATTTTCACACTTCTTCTTTTATCTACCATGCTAAAAAGTAATCATGTCATTAAGTGGAGCATGTTAGCAAGTGGAGCATATTGTCAAGTAAAACTGTCAGAATTCCAGCTAGAGGCTAAAACGCACAGAAAGGATGTAACTGTCAGAAACGTTACACCACTGTTTTGATCACTACCAGAGCGACCAGAAAGTACGAGGGTTTAAGATCGGTTGATTCTGCTGACTCTCTGGCGAAGCCAGAGGGCCATCTTTTGTGTTTCTACGTGCATGAACTAGATCGCCAGTATGATCGCCACAACTGCCAGCCACGCCCACGATCCACTGCATCGATCGTAACCCCTCTTTTGACAACATTCAGTCCGGTTAAGAGCGCCCTTTTGCAGTCTGCAGCTTCGTCCAGCTCATTCACGTATCACATCATATGGACATACATACTGTATAAACTAGACGGCATCTGCTGTGCCCGGAGCTGCTGTTCACATCAACTCGCCTTTAGCAGTAGCTGAATCGCCGGACCTGACTTTAGGTCTTTAAGTGTAATGGTAAAAGAACCGTGATTAGTATGTGTCAGAAGACTACACTGAAGAGTTGCTACTAGAATCAGCGGTGGGATCGTCTAATTAGATCATAACAGTAGTACAATCTTTCTGACATGCTATTAGCGTTACTGATCGGATCGATAAAGGAACTATCTGTGAGGCCGGGCCTATCTGGCGTACATATCTATGTGGCTCGGTGTTCCGTAGACCCTGGCTGAGGCCCTCGGGTCCCTGGGTCCATCCTTATTAGCTGGCGTCCCCGAGGCCCCGAGGCTTCTTGCAGGCATGCTGGGTCCTTCCTGATTGGCTGTTCCTGGGATCCCCGCATGGGTGGATGCCTCAGGTTAGAGTTCGCCCCTTCTTGGGTCGTGACATGACAGTCAAGGAAAATAGATTCCGCACATGTAAATTACGCCCTTTTCATCAACGTGGCCGGTGGGATCTCGAGAGGTTAAGAGTTTAATTTAAGCCTGTAAATGGCTTCGTGAAGGGCGATATCTCTTTCGTCATCCGCTACGAACCGACCACCCTCGCCTACGGCGTCGAACACGCGATGTTAGCCTGTAACCTACGTCTTATTTTGTAGCACGCTGTATATACTATTAAAAGGCGAAATTAGTGTCGCGGATTTTAGGCAACATTTTTAAGGACTGTGGGACTGGTAGTGGCTCTGCATGACACAATTTTAGCAGGGAGTTACGTAACGAGCCAGTCCTCGGCAAAGGGTGCTTAAATCCCTCCTCCCTCCTCCCTCCTCTTCCATCACCGCCAGAGTCAGCGCTCTCGTGCCAGCCATGATCATGGCGCCGCAACTGAATGCCGCAGAGTGTACAGAGTGATGCGCGATGCTTAAAATTGTCACATTCTAGCAAAAGCACTTTGTTTCGCAGACTGTGCTTGACACAGCTCCAGGGTCGGCCTCGGTCTTCCTTCCTAAGATACAGTCGCCACAGAGGTTCCACCTCTTCTATACTTCCAAGGCTTCCCATCCATCGTTTTCCGGCCAACCGTAAGTTTCAAATTGCCGCTCATATTTCATAACTAACAAGATCTAGGACTCAACACTTCCCGGAGTATCTCTGTAATTAAGCTCAGCCACCAGCAAGGTTAATAGAGTTAGCCATTCGTTATATACTATCGGATTTCAGAACTTAGCAGAACGAAATCCAGCCTTAGGCGGGGGAACGCCCCGTAAGGCTAAGCAACTATCATGAAAACCGCGCTTTATGGGAACTGCAGGGACTTCTTACAGAGCCACCATAACAAGAAATAGCGACGCTTTATGGAGAGCCCAAAGTGCGGGAGATCTGTTGTCAGGGTTATTAAAGCTGCTGATACAGGGTGCCGTCTTTGCGAAGCTATAACACATAAGTTCAGATCCCTCCGGCCAGATCTACTTTCATGCACGCAGGCCAATGCCCAAGCAGTCATATTTCGCTTACTCATAAAGCCTTACTGGAATACAAACCTTCAATAGGAGGAAGATATCGACAGACCATTTTTACAGATTTCTATCTCGCAACAACAAATCGAGTTCCGCTTATAGCAAGTGACAGAGAGCCGCATAGCAGAAGGTACAGTATACGACGATCAAAATACAGGCTCGGAAACCAGCTTCGTAAGGGCGGAAGAGTAGCTACGCGAATGCATGCTAAAGCATAATCACTGTAACGAAGTCAATACTCCGAAGGACTAAGTCCCAAGTCGGCTAATCAACGTTAGAATAAGATATCCGTTTCCTGATACGATTAAACTAAGACAAACTAAAAGTCGGCAAACACCAATACGATATGCTACATTAAGTCACTACTGGGGTGCTATGCAACCTATTCCACTGTTAGAGGGAAATCTACAGGCACACATGGACAGCATACCCACAGCTGATTTACCAAAGACTTTTCGGGATGCTGTCTATATTACTCGGAAGTTCGGAATCCAATATCTTTGGATAGACTCCCTATGCATCATCTAAGACTTGAAAGAAGACTAAGATCTCGAATTATCTCTTATAGCCTTTATATACAGCAGATACCTACTGAATATAGCAGCCGCTTCCTCGAACGATTATACTAATAGTATATTCCAGACCCGACCACCATCGTACTTAAGCTCCTGCCACATATCAGTAGAGAGTCAGAACAATGCCTTTATGTCATATTATCAGCTGTAGGACAAGGATATTTAACCTACCGAGATCGAATCCGCTAAACTCAACATATGCGCCTAGGTGATGCAGGAACGCATGCTATCACTACAAACACTTGCCTTTAGCAAAACGCAGGTCTTTTGGGAGTGTAGATGCAAACACACGTCCGAAGAGTTTCCTTTAGAATACCCTATCGAGCTATTCCAGAAACGGCATAGGGACTTTAAGCAGCCTCATCTTTAAGATAAGCTTAAGACGTATACTGTTAACCGCTATACAGACAGCCGATTAGGTAACGATCACATACCGCGTCTCAGTCTTACATGGCACAACTTAGTCATGCTCTATTCCAGAAAGGATATAAGTTTCGAACAGGACAAGCTAGTTGCAATTAGTGGGCTTACAGATCTATTTGCACAGCAAATGGGTACAGACTACTTCGTAGGACTATGGAGGTCTACTTTGCTTAAGGATCTCCTCTGGGAGGTCAATACTAAGAAGCCTGTCCGGAATCGACCTCTAGACTACTAAGCCCCTTCATAGTCATAAGCTTCCGTGAATTGCCCTGTGAATTATATCCCCGGTTAGATCGAGTCAAATGAAGTTACAGTTATTAACGTTAAGATAAAAACAATGCCGAAAAGAAGCCAATTCGGTAAAGTATCTTGTGGTTCTATTTAACTCCAGGGGAAACTGTTTTCTAATCTAAGAGTTATGTTTGATGGAGAAGCCCGGTCCTTTTTAAAGAATCGCAGCTTAAATAGGGATGTACTAGTTGCGGATTGCACGCCAGACAAGCAAATAAGGCTTACAGATACGCAGCTTGAACTTTTCTGCTTACCTATCGGACTATATATTAACACTATTTTAGCAATACCGCAGGATCGCGATTATAAAGGCTTGGTGTTAGTGACATATAACAATCAGCCTCAGGGCTACTATCAGCGATAGGGTATTTTTCGAGTAACCCAGCCCGCTTTTTTCAAAGATCCACACAATCAGGCATATATCGAGCAATATGTTAACAGCGAAGAGGGTAGGGTTGTAATTCTATAACTTATGTGTAACAGATTGCTAGGTATATAGTGATGAAAAGAAATGGAAAAAAGTATTAGCTGCTTAAGGCTTGAAGCGAATTTTAAAGTGCTTTAGTTTAATCCCGGGCGGTACGTAAGTTGGTTAGGCTGTAGTGTAGCCTTGTAGGCAATTACAAAGCACAGGCTAGGCTCTTGTATAATAAGATCCAGTAGAGTAATAAGGGCATGTGGAATAAACTAACTTAGCAGTTACAAGGAGGGCACTAACCGGTTTCTACGGACAACCCTAGGGGAAAGTTATGTACAAGCCCACCCTAATAAGAAACCGAGGGTAAAAATGAACACTTAATAGAAAGCGACCAGAGTGTCGTACGATGTTAGAAGGACGTAAGGTAGCATGCGACAAGGTTAGGAATTGAACAAAACTGGTTACACGAAATTTGACTGGGAAAATCGCAACGGACTCTACCCCTTGCGTACGACTGTAGCCCAAGCTCCTACACCACCAGAGCAACGGACTCTTATAGAGTCCGTTGGGGAATAGAGGATAGGCAAGACCCTAACTTGGCAAAAACGGGAATAAAAAATAAAACGATCTCTCCTGCTGGGAATTACCTAGGTCTCGAGCGAAGTTGGGGGATCACAAGCTCACATACTGACCACTATACTACGGAAGAATCGTGGGTGTAGATATCCACCGTAGCTGATTGCTGGGAGAGTCTGCGGGACCCAAGCTTAAATATGTCCGGATTATCAGAAGAATCGCAATGCACGAAGATCGACACTAACAACCGCTATTGTTCTTGAGAGACTGCAGGATAAAAAAATACCAGAAACTCTCTATGCGCCCAGATTCCTCGAGGAGACCAAACCCGCCAGGCGACTCCCTCTCCCTCCACTACCTTCCAGGTGACTTCCTTTCCTCCACAGCCTGCCCGGGACAGGGTATAACTTCCCGGGTGTAGCAGTTCCCTGCATTAGCGTATGTAACGCCAGCCCCGTCACACTGGGGCTATAAAACCCAATCACAACTCTTCCCAAGATGATAGGCGGCTATGGCAATACGCCACGTTCCTCTGTTCACTATATCAGTCCCGTTGCAGCAAGATAGACGTAAACTGAGACTTACTCTTAGTTAACGAAGTCTTTGTGAGCAGAAGAAGAACAGTTGCTCGGACCTTGATGAATAGACGGAGCGTGAAGCCGAGCCGAACGAGTTCAGCGCTTATAAGGTGAGGTGTGAGGGTCGCTGATGATGCGACCCACTTGATATCGTGAAGAGGGTGGTGTTTCTTTGCGTTGTGGTTTAATTTCTGCTGTAAGGAAGCGGATATTGCAAGGAAGAATATGCTCACACGACGTGGATGCCGGGTATTGACCGGAATCTTATCTCTTAAGCGTCTCCATTAATCGGAATTCTTCGGAGTTCTATGTGGGGCGCAGCTAGGCCTCAGTATACACGTATCAGGTTGTCTGGACAAATCGGGCGGGTTGTATAAGTGTTGCGGATAGGGCACGGATCTTATCGAGGGGGAGCGCAATTTCGGTGTAACGCGCTAAGCCACTTCCGGCAACCACCACTACTAATAACCCTCTCCTAGTAATCGCAGTAATCGGCTGCGCATATGTGGATAAGCTATTGCTAATAAAGAAATTTTCTACTTATTAGAAGCCCCTAATTTCCAACCACTTCCAACCCCTGTATTTCAAACGCAAACCCCTTACCCCCTTTATAACACAACGTACCATATGCGCTAAGGCCGCTAGCATTACTATTACTACCTCTACCTACTACTAACTACCACCACTATCACTACTATAGCTGACGGCTTATATATAGCCGTTAAGGGCCGTGCTTAGGAGGCGCGGAGAGCTGGCTTATAAGTGAAGAAGGATAAGTAGCTAGTAAATATAATAAGGAGCTACCGCTATAGCTATAACCATATAAAGCTACCACTTTAGGCTGATAAGTAGGCCGCTCTCTGTAAGGTTAAAGCTCTTACTATAACGTTAATAATACTAGTTACTAAAGCGGCTCGAATCTTTACTAATAACTGTAAGAGCTATATACTGTTATTAACTATAACAGTAATAACAGTAACGGTAACAGTTATTAGTAATGGAGAGGAAGGTAACCTTTACACGAAGGGTATAGTAGATATATATATCGCTACTGTGATTAAGCTTTAGCGTATATAAGTAGCTTACAGTAGTAGGAATACAGATAACCTACACAGTACCGCTGTACGTAGCTTTCTAAAACAACGTAGCTGTTAAAAAAACTAGCTTAACTGTGTTAACTTTAAGGATTATAACATTAAAGGTATTTAAGTTAGGTATTTTACTATTAAATAGCTTATAATTTAAAAGCACTTACTTTACAGAGCAGTTAATATACTATAAAACTTCTAAACGCGTTTAAATCTTCTTTTCAGCTATTATTACCTTTTATATAAAGAGAACTACCAAAAGATAGAGTTTACCAACCTCTTTTTACTCAATTACCTTTCTGTTAAAGGCCTTACGTTATATAACTGCTTTATATCGCTTTTACAAAATGGTAAGATGAATAAGACAGTAAAAAAGGAGTTTATAAGGTCTTTACGTTATAAGAACCCCCTTCTTTATATGCAGGGCACTTTAACATAGTTATTCTTCTAGTAATAATATGTTACAGGTAAGTTACTACTTTCTTTTTACCACTGTTAAGATTAGTATCGAATTAAGGTCTTTATTAGTAAAAATCGCGAAGAAGAGCTCTCTTACAGTATACAGTTACAGGAGACCTAGTGTATCTTCAGTACTGTTAGCCTCTTTATAATAAAGAAGACCTATTTACTACAGTAAGCTAGAGCTTAAGATATAGAGACTTATAACACTTTACTTATATAAATCTTATAAGCTAACCGTTAGAATTAAAGTGTTCTTTACTAAGTGTACTTTACCCACTTATTACACTAATTTATATATATTATTATTAGATTTTCTAGATTACCAGGTGATTACTTTTTAATATGCGTAATATAGGAGCCTCTAGCTACTTTATAAAGCTAGTTTTAACTTTAAATTAAAGAGTAGGAGCTTTACTTTAAGGTGCGCGTGTAGCGTTACTAGTAGGCGTAAGGCGGCCTTAACAATAATAACCTTACTGGTAATAGCTTCCTTAAGCTTATAAGGCGCCTTTATATTATTCTTTTACAGGACTTAGCCGTTTTATAACTATAATTTCCATTACTGCCCTTTTTCTCTTACGCTCCTTTTCACAGTAACAAGTAGGAGGCTTTTACGTGTGCAGTATAGGCCAGTACTACTAATACAGTAAAGCTACTAAGCTTTTTATTATAATGCGCCTTATTAAAGCTATATAGCTTTATAAAGAGTACTTACTTTACTATTTTACATAGTAGTTAACAGATCGCTAGCTAGTTAGTTAACTAAGAAAACAAACTTCTAGAAACCTTACTCTTTAGTAAGATCCCTATTATAATTACTAGTATTAGCTATTTAAAAGCTAACCCCAACCTAGTGTTAAAGGTGCTTACACTTACGCCTACACCTATACCTATACTTACGTTTACATTAACGCCTTTACTAAAGCTAGCTGTAACAAGTAACCTTACAGTACTGCTTGTAATTTCTAACCTAAGGAAGGTATTTACAGTTAAGGATATCTAACGTGAGTGGAAAGAAGGCTTCAGAGGCTAGCCTGTAATATAGAAGCTTAAGGCCTAATAGGGAAGCTGTTAGCGCCTTAGAAGCACTATTAGGGTACAGTTTTGCCGCTGTAAGGTAATTTAAGATATTATCTCTTTACGTATATCTAGGGGTCGAAGTAAGGCTAAGGTTGTAGTAGAGGTAGAGTAAATACGTAGTGATAGAAGCTTTAACTAGCTTATAAATACCTTTAAGCAGCGCAGTATTATAACCTGCACCCGACACAGGCCTTGAGAGGACTGGCGCAGGTTAAGACAGAACGTATGGCAGGACACTAATAGGTAAGGGGCGTTCTGAAGACGGCTTATTAAGCTAGCACTCCTAGACGGGGGGTTTAATGTTACTGTAGGTCGTTGTCACTATAATACACAGAGGGAAGTTTAAACAGTAAGATATAAATGAATAATTGAATACTAGCGTGAGGAACTAGAGTCCCTTACAGTAGTTATGGGTATAACTATAGCTATTTATACTAACTAACTGGGAGGTACTTTATACCTTACTTGTAATATCGCAAATGCTTATTATGTAAGCACTTTACACCGCGTGAGCGTTCTGCTTGTAAGGTTTCTCCTATTTGTAATATAAGCACTTAGTATACTGTAAGTAGCACCTTACTGGTTGTAAAGGCTTCGGGTCTTTACACCCCTAGCTTAGTGCGCCTGGGCAGTGTGTACTGTCTTTTCACACTGTTCCTTTTACGGGAGATTTATTAGGCCGCCCCGGCCTAAGTGACGGCCTGTAGGGTTATCACATAATTCCCCCTCTTTAACGTTCTTTTCCCACAAAGAACTTAAAAGGTAAGCTTCTCCTTCCACCACTTTACTATACAATAAGTGTCTAGCTCTTAAGTCTTAAAACAGGAATAGGGCAAAAGCACTAACTGCCATCTGAACCTTACAGCCTACATATATATGTTTAATAGCGAAACGTCCCTTTATTCTTTTTACAAGTCTGCTAACCCTCCACTTGTCTATCAGGTTTTAAACCAGTCTAACAGTTATAACCACTGTTTAGAGAGGCACCAGCCTTCCCAGTGTAACGCTTTTAATGTTAGTGAGGTGAAGTTAAAGGCTCTTCTTATTAAAAAGTAAAGTCTTAACTTATAAGTCGAGTTTACTACTTAACAGCTTTATAAGGCTACTGTTAAACTTTAAAAGGTGTTAGTATACTTGGTGCGCCTTTATAAGCAGTAGTCCCACCTTAAGGACCGGGCTGTGAAAGCGTTTAGTTGTGAAGTGGAGTTGTTGGAGTTCCAGGAAAGTGAGGAGGCTAAGCTAAACGCCCTTCCTGACAACGTGGAGTCTTTTAACTGGGGGAACTTTCTGGTAAGGTCTCTGCAGCAGGTAGTCGCTTTATAATTTAGTTTATAACTGTCTTCTTTAGTAAGAGGTTATAAGCTTAACTTCTTACGAGAGTTTTAGTAACTTTTTCTTTTTACTAACTTCTTTCTCTATTAGCACTTATTTTCGTATAAAGCTTATTAGGGGCTTTAAAGGCCTAGCTTCCTTATTAGGCCTGAGGTCCTTATAACCCTAACTAAGGTTTTAATAAATATCTTTCTATACTTATTAAGGAGTTTCCTACCATTTCTCAGGCTTTAAGTCCTATCGTGGTCTTACTCTTTAATATAGTAATTTAGATGTTAGATCTTATCTTATTTCTAGTTTTTATCGTTAGTTTTAATTAATCTGGATTCTTTTAGTAGAACTCTGTAATTAGGTCTGGGCACTTAAGATTTTTAACTAGCTCCCATAAGTTACTCTTAAGGCTGTAGTTTAGTTACTTAACAAGATATTCGAATATATTTCCTCCCCTTCGTAAATCTATAACTTCTTTGACGTTATACTTATCCTTATTAGTATCGATCTTAATCTTCTTTTCTAAGGGAACTCCCTTTAAGGTAAGTTCTAGAAGTGAGATATAAAAAACCTTAGTCCGCACCTTTATACTAGTAGGTAAGTCTAGTTTATAATTAAAGGTAATAACCTTTTTCTTAATTTAAAACAGTCTGTACCTTTTAAAGTTAAACTTCTTATTAAGTCGTTTTAAATGCAGGTTTTATGAAAAAAGGTAGACATGGTCCCCCTTTTAAAGAGTTAGTCCCTTAACTTATTTATTATTGTAATAAAGTCTTTTCTTAAGTATTAGTTATTTAGTTTAATATTTATTAGTAAACTTCTTTATTTATTTACGTGTAAACTTAAGTTCGGCTTACAGGTAATTATATAGCTTTTACATCTAGTCTACGTAGATTACGGCTTAAGAGGCATTAGTAGGTAAGCCTTAACGGAGTTTAAGCTCCTTATTGTAGTTAGTGAAGAATAGTAACATACCTGTTAACTTAATTAGTATTATATTATAAATTATCTGTGCTGTTAGTAACAGCTTAAGCTAATTATCTTATTTAAAGTTAACGTAAGCTTAGAGATATATTATAAGTATTTAATTAACTTACTCTATTTAGCTATCCGTCTGTAGGTAGAAAGCTGTTAAAAGCTTACTCTTCACACTTATTCTTTATATTAACCCTTATTAGAATTTCAACACGATTAACTTATCTTAATCCGTAATAATATTATCTAACTAAAAGTGTTATAAGACTACCTTTTTCTTAAAAATGTAAGCGAGTTATCCTACAGTTATGTCCTTTAAAGTTAGCAGAAAGTAAGCCCACTTTATTAATCTGTCGACTACTATAAGGATTTAGTTATAAGTAACTCTTATAATAAGGTCCTTAAACTCTAGGATCTTAATAACGAAGTTAAGTGAGATTAAACTTTATAATATCTGTAATACAGGGAGTGGTTTAAAAAGCCTATAAGGCTTATAATGTCGATTCTACTTCTATTAATAGATATTACAGTTATTAACCACTTCCTTAACTAACTTCTTTATTCCTAGGAAGGCGTACGCCTACTGGGTTTATATAAGAGTCTTAGCTCGGCTTATATATCCTCTAAGTCGAGACTTATAGACCTATTAGACGTACTCCTTTCGTTTATCCAGTTTATAAATGTACGGTTTCTCTTAGTACTAGAGCTTTACTTCTAATTTAAACACGCTGTCTACACCTTCTAGCAACTATTCCAGCTAATAACCAGTTTTATCGTAGTTTAAATGCTTCAGGCACTTTTTACCACAGTCTTACACGTACCCTAAAAAGTCTCCTAAAAGGTACTTATGCTTACAGGTTCCTTCCGCTAACCTTTTTATTTAAAAGTCTTATTATTACTAATAGATATTATACTTTATTTATAAATTTATATAGATATTAATAGTTTGTTCTAATGTCTAATTATCTAATACTTATAGTGTGTATTCTATTATACTGTTCTTTACTTCGTTAAATATAGTGATAGGGATTAGGACCGGATTAGTATCCTTATAGTCCTGTCTCTAACTAAGAGTATTAGCTCGCTTATTATCTTTTCCTTTAACGTAGTAGATTTAGAAATAGAACAGGGCTATTAACTCTACCTATTATGCTTACTGTAGATTAAGTTCTTTTATTAGGAAGTATTAAAGGTTATTATAATTAGAAAAGACCTAGACCGGTTCTTCTATACCACTTAAGTACAGTACCCACTCGGCAAAGTACTAAATAATCGCTATTAATTCTTTATCGTGAATTAGATATTATAAGGCTAACTTATAGATTCCTTTCAATAAAAAGGCAACTAGGTGGCATTTTCCATCATCCTGGACTTAGCTAAGTTCTCTACCAATTACGAACTCTAAAGAGTCTGTTTCGACTTAGAAAGGTTTTAAGAAATTAGGGAGGGCTAGGACTGGCGCTATGACGAAAACGTGCTTAAGGTCTTTAAACGCCTTTTACTGTCTATTAGTCTACTTAAACGGTTTACCTTCTCCTATAAACTTGTGTAGTGGTTTTACAATCTTTACAAAATACCTGATAAAACAGTAATAAAAGTTTGTAAAGTTAATAAAGGCTTGTAATTCTTTCTAATTCTTTAAAGTAAGTTAATCCCTAATTACCTTTGTCTTCTCCAGTTGCATTTCGAGTTTTCTAAGGGTTACTTTAAACCTTAAATAGTTCAGTTCCTAAACGTAGAAGTGGCTTTTCTTTAGGTTTACTGTTAGCTTTACCTTTTTAAGAGCTGTTAGAACCTGTCGTATATGTTTTTAGTGTTCTTCTAAAGTTTCGGAATAAATTAGAACGTCGTTTAAATACATAAAGATAAACTTGTTAAGGAAGGGGTGGAGAACACTGTTAATAAGGCCTTAGAAGGTTATGGGGGCGTTTATTAATCTTATCGGCATGACACAGTACTGGTAATGCCTGTTACGGGTCCGAAAGGCTATCTTATACTCGTCCTCTTCCTTCACTTTAACGTAGTTAAATCCTATAGGGAAATCGAGGCTAGAGAACTAGTTTACCTTAATAATCCGTTCTCGTATCTTTATAATAAGTGGTAATGGGTAGTAATTCTTAATTATATCCTTATTTAACGTTTAGTAATTAATAACTATACGTAACTTACCGTCTCCCTTCTGTAGGACAAACAGTATTAGGTACCCTGCTGGGGATTAAGACTTTATAATAAACTTATTCTTTAAGTTCTTGTTAATGTACTCCCTTAAAGCCTTAGCCTGTTAGGGGTTTAGATAGTAGGGCTGGAAACTGTGGAGTTTCGCTCCTAGCTTTAGCTTAATGTGACGACTCTGCAGGCCGTCACTTGGGCCGGGGCGGCCTGACGAATCCCCTGTAGAAGGAACAGTGTAGGAAGGCAGTACGCACGGTACTGCGCACTGGGCCAGGGGTGTAAAGACCCGAAGCCCCTATAACTAATCGTTGAGTGATCACTCTGATCTTGCTAAGAGCACGGTGATTGTAGTGATTAGAGGTATTCTGATCACTGTGATTACTCTTTGTGTTGAGTGAGCACAGTGATCAAGGTACAAAGTACCCCTTAGCTAGTTAGTATAGATAGCTATAGTTGTGCCTATAACTACTATAAGGGACTCTGGTTCCTCACGCTAATATTTAATTATTTATTTATATCTTACTGTTCAGACTTACCTCTGTGCATTATAGTGATAACGACTTATAGTAACATTAAACCCCCTTGTCTAGAAGTGTTAGTTTAATAAGCTGTCTTTAGAACGCCCCTTACCTATTAACGTCCTGCTATACGTTTTATCTTAACCTGTGCTAGTCCTTTTAAGGCTTGTGTTAGGTGTAAGTTGTAATACGATACTAACGTCCTAGTTCTGAATGCTGTTTATTGAATTCCCAGACACTACCTCTCTCCTACTAATATATTAACCTCTGGAAAAGGAAAGGAGATTAAGGAAGTGTAAACTTAACCTTAGCTCCTTATTATTAATAAATTAGCTATATACCTTAAAGATTTAAACCTTAACTAGTAGGGACTAGTTAAAAAACTTAATAAAGCTTTCCCTGGAAATATTAAAAATCGTATCAGTTTTATTAAAAAACTTTAAGCCCGATTTAATGCTATTAAGCTAAAGAATAACGACTTTAGGGGCTTGTAAAAGAAGCGGGTGAAGCTCCCTTTACCTTTACACTTTAAGGGAGACTCTGCGTAACTGGAGTCTTAGATAGCTTAGCTTTAGAGTTATATCACCTATTACGATAAGTAATTCTTTAAAGAAGAAGGAAAGGTTAGGTTTGTTAAAGCTTTACTAAATAGAATAGCTGTTTGCTAGTATAAACCTTATACGAAGATAATTAACGACTTTTTTATAAATAAGGTGTGTAAAGAGGCCTTTAAGACTTAAGCTCTTTTTAATAACTTTAACGTTTTTATTAACTAACTTTAGATTAAGTTTAAAGAATTAGACGCTCTTAGGCGGGCTGAGTAACGCTTTATAGCCTTAAGGCAGACGTTTTTAATCTTTAAGTTCTTTACACGCTTTAAATTAGAAGTAGTAAAAACTAAACTTAGTTAAAAGGCTTTAGTAATGCTGTTTTAAAGTAGTCTGAAGGAATATATTATTAGAGACTTTTATTAAAAAGACTGACTGGATTACCTGTAAGAACTAGTTGAGATGGCTATTAAGGTTAATAACTAGTATTATAATCACTATTATCGAAAGAACTTTTAGAAAGAATAAACCCTTTATTAACTAAGTAAGCCTAAGAAGGGAAACCAGTTAATTACGATAGGTTACTACCCCGGACTAATAGATATTAGTATAGTAAACTGTTAGAATTAACTTAACTGCGATAAGCCTTAACGGTAATAGCAGTAAAGGCAGCCTAAGGACTTATCTTAGGTTTAGTGCTTTAACTGTAATAAAAAAGGATATATGGTATAGTAGTGCCCGTTATTAAAGCAAGTTGGTTAGAAACCTGTTTTAGAAGGAGAAAAGTATATTAGGTTTAACTTAAGGGATATTTATATTAAGATAGCAGGTAATGAAGAAAACTGCACTTAAATAGATAAGTGTAACTTAGGAGATAAAGATAAAGAAGAAGAAGAACTTTAAGATGTAATGTACTTAGTCTTTAAGGGTGTCTTAGAAGAGTTAGTTATAAAGGTGTAAGTTGTTATAGACTAACTTTAAGGTAGAAACTTAGAATTATTAAAGGTATAGGTTATAAAAGACTAACTTTAAAAAGAGATATTCTAATTAGCTGTAGTAAGTTTTAAAAACCTTACCCTGTAAGCTTAGGAATTAAGGAAGTCTAGGAAGGACCTTAACTCAGACCTTATTAAGATAGTAAAGGGAGTTGAAGAACTAGCCTTTTAAGCTACTTAAATGGTAAAGTAAGCTTTAAAAAGTAAAAGAGAATAAATTAAGAGAATTAAATTAGAGAAACGAAAGTTCTTTTTAATAATACCTTTTAAGACTTTTAAATACTTTAAGCACGTTAAGTAGATTAGTACCTTTACCTCCTTAGAAGAAGGACAGCTTAGATAGCTGCTTTACATTAAAGTTAGTATACCTTAGACTAGTACCTTAAAGGTCCTTTAAGAAGGTATAAAGTAAGTATACTAATAAAGGGTTTAAGAGCTGAAGGAGAAATATTAAGAGTTAGTAGATAAAGTAGAGGACCTGTAAGTTGAAGGCCTTACTGTGACGTTTAAGGATAGAGTGGTAGAAATTAGGTTAAAACTTTATAATAGAGTTTGCTTTACTAATTAGCTTAAATATTAACTTATTAAGGAAGATTACTTTATGGAAGAATAAGTTAGGTTGTTATTACCTGAGTTCTGGGAAAAGGTTTAGGAGAAATAATATATATAGAGGTAAGTGGAAGAGGAAAAAGAATAAGGCGCTACTTCCCCTGTTCTGTACTTTATAACTGTAACATTAGTAGTTAACGTTAATTACTTTAGTTATAGGGATATATTGTGGATTAATTACGTGTATGACGATTATACTTTTAACTGGTATTATAGGCTTAAAGCCCTTTATAACTACTTTTTAAGCATATAAAGACGGGATTATACTATTATAAGGGTAAAGTTAAAACTGGCTTATTATTAAGTCTCTTACTCTTTAATAAGAGAATTTAGTAATAAGTAAAAAGTTACCGTAGTTAATTAGGCTTTTACTACGTGCTGGTAAGGAGGAGTGTTTAATAACTGCCTAGTTATAATATACTTATTACACCTTAATAGAAAAGTTTAAGAGTGGTAGAAGTGAGAAGATTATTAGTGGATTTAAGAGTAAAAAGACATTACTGCGATCTAGTTTTGCAGAGCGTATTATTGACTTATTAAGGACTTTAGGAACATTATACCGTTTAAAGTCAACTGGACGCTAAGGTGTGAAAACTTAAGAAAGGTTAATTGTTAAGTTTATTAGAGTTGCTTGTTTTTCTAAAAGGAATTGGGAAAAGGTTACAGGCCCTTTAGAAGGGCCGGAAACTAGTAGTTTACTAGTTAGTAAAAACCTTAAAAAGAAGGAGAGGTATTTAAAGGTTAGGTTGGATAAGACTTTAAGGATAAATAGTTATTATGATTTAGATGTTAAAAAAGTATAAGTATTATTCTGTTAGTATTAATATAACAGATGGAAAAGGGAGGCCGTTTAGGGTAAGAGTAGTGATTAATAATAGGAGTGCTTCTAACCTAGTACACCCTTTATTAGTTAACTGAAGGAAACTTTTTAACGAAGAGTATAAAGAGGTTATTCTTATACGAAATGGAGAAGGAGGCTTATACCAGTATAATAACGGTAAAGTCACCTATTACTTGCTACTTTTAATTAAAGTGGATAAGGACGAATAATAAATGGACTTTAATATTACATTAGTTACAGGATATGATATAATCTTAAGTTTACCCTGGCTGGAAAAGTATAACCTTGTAATTAATTAGAGGAGTGATTACCTTACCTTTAGTAAGTCCCCTAGCTGTGATTACTGTTTAGAGAAAGTTAAAAAAGTATTAAACTACTTTAGAGATGCACGAAGTATTTAGAAGCATATTAAACCTTTAGAATTAAGTACGGTTTAGGTTAGGTTTATTAAGATGGTTAAAGGATTAGAAGGTCTACTGTACTGCTTAAATAACGATTTAGAAGGTGGAGGAAAGTAAGAAGCTGATTTATAGATAAGTGAAGAAATTAACTTATTTAAGGTACTTACGGAGTATAGGAAGTTTACCCTGTTTTGAAAAAAGATATTGTAACTACTGGATTATAGACTATAGGATTATAAAATTAAGCTGAAACTGGGAGCGAAGCTTCGTAACTTTTAGCCCTATTATTTAAATCCTTAGTAAGCTGAGGCCCTGCGGGAGTATATGGATAAGAACTTAAAAAACAGGTTTATTGTAAAGTCCTAATCTTTAATAAGATACCTAATACTATTTGTCTTATAGAAGGGAGACGGTAAGCTATGTATAGTTATTAATTACTAAACGTTAAATGAGGATATGATTAAAAATCGCTACTTATTACCACTTATTACAGAGATATAAGAATAGATTATTAAGGTAAATTAGTTCTCCAGCTTTAACTTCCCTATAAGATTTAACCACATTAGAGTAAAGGAGGAGGATAAGTATAAAACGGCTTTTTAGACTTATAATAAGTATTACCAGTACTGTATTATGCTAATAGGATTAATAAACGCTCTTATAACCTTCTAAGGCCTTATTAACAGTGTTCTCCACCCCTTTTTTAATAAGTTTATCTTTATATATTTAGACGATATTCTAATCTATTCTGAAACTTTAAAAGAATATTAAAAGTATATATAATAGGTTTTAACAGCTTTTAAGAAGGTAAAGCTAATAGTAAACCTGGAGAAGAGTTACTTTTACGTTTAGGAATTAAATTATTTAGGGTTTAAAGTAACCTTTAAAAAGCTTGAAATGTAGTTAGAGAAGACAGAGGTAGTTAAGGACTAACTTACTTTAAAGAACTAAAAAGAGTTATAAGCTTTTATTAGCTTTACGAACTTTTACCGTTATTTTATTAGGTACTTTATAAAAATCGTAAGACCACTTTATAAACTTACAGGTAAAGGGAAGCCGTTTAAGTGGACTGGTAGATAGTAAAAGGCGTTTAAAGACCTTAAGTACACCTTTATTACAGTACTAGTCCTGGTATTTCCTGATTTCTTAAAACCCTTTTAAGTTGAGACAGACTCCTTAGAGTTTATAATTAGTAGAGAACTTAACTAAGTTTAAGATAATAAGAAATATTACTTAATTACCTTTTTATTAAAAGGAATCTACAGGCTAGCTTTACGATATTTAATCTATAATAAGGAATTAATAGCGATTATTTAGTGCTTTATTAAGTAGGTATTATATCTGAGTGGCACGGAAGAACCAGTCTAAGTCTTTTTAAACTATAATAACCTTTAATACTTCCTGATTAAAGAACTTAGTTTACGGTAAGTACGATAGGTAGAGTTAATAGCCCTATTCCATTTCCAGATTCACTATATTAAAGGAAAAGATAATAGGTAAGCTAATGCTCTTAATTGGAGATAGGACTATAAGGACGCTAATCTGGCACTGGTCCTTATTACTATGTTTAATAAAGTTAGGAACAGTATATTAGAGTATATACTGTAAGTGTTAAATAACTAGACGTTAAAATAAACTGTTAACGTCTGTATAAACTTATAAATAAAGTATAATATCTATTAATAATAACAGGACTTTTAAGTAAGGAGGTTAGCGGAAGGTACCTGTAAGTATAAGTGCCCCTTAGGAGACTTTTTAAGGTATATGTAAGATTATAGGAAGGAGTGCCTGATATATCTAAACTATAATAAAACTAGTTATTAGCTGGAATAGCTATTAGAAGGTGTAGACAGTGTGCTTAAATTAGGAGTAAGGCTTTAGTATTAAAAGAAATTATATATTCACAACTTAGATAAACGGAAAGAGTATATCTAGTAGGTTTATAAATCTTGATTTAAAGGATATATAGGTTAAGTTAAAACTCTCGTATAAGCTTAATAAGCGTACGCCTTTTTAGGAATAAAGAAGCTAGTTAAGGAAGTGGTTAGTAACTGCAATATCTGCTACTAAAAGTAAAATCGGTACTATAAGCCTTATAAGCTTCTTAAACTACTCCCCGTACTATAAGCATTATAGAGTTTAATCTTACTTAACTTTGTCACTGGGATTTTAAAGTTTAAGGACCCTGTTATAAGAGTTACTTATAACTAAATCCTTATAATAGTTAACAGGTTAATAAAATGGGCTTACTTTTTACTAACTTTAAAGAATATAACAGTGGAGTAATTTACTTATATCTTTGAGAAAGAAGTAATTTTACGACACCTTTAGTTAGATAATATTATTACGGATCGAGATAAGCTAATTGTGTTGAAGTTCTAATAAGGATTAATATAGAGAATAGGTGTGAAAAGTAAGCTTTTAACAGTATTCTACCTATAGACAGATAATTAAACAGAGTAAGTTAATCAGATACTTATAACGTATTTTTAAACTTACGTTAACTTTAAATAAGATAATTAATTTAAATTATTACTGACAGCACAGATAGCTTATAATATAACGTTAGTTAAGTTAATAAGTATATTACTGTTCTTTACTAATTATAGTAAGGAGCTTAAGCTCCGTTAAGGCCTGCCTACAGGCACCTTTTAAGCTGTAATCTGTATAGATTAGATATAGGAACTGTATAACTATTTATAAGCTAAACTTAAGTTTATACGTAAACGAATAAAGAAGTTTATTAATAAATATTAAATTAAGTAACTAGTACTTAAGAAAGGACTTTACTATAATAGTAAATAAGTTAAGGGACTGACTTTTTAAAAGGGGGACTATATCTACCTTTTTTTACGAAACCTGTATTCAAAACGACTTAGTAAGAAGCTTAACTTTAAAAGGTACGGACCGTTTTAAGTTAAGAAAAAGGTCACCACCTTTAATTACAAATTAAACTTACCTGCTAATATAAAGGTGTAAATTAAAGTTTTTCACATCTTACTTTTAAAACCTACCCTAAAGGGAGTTCCTTTAGAAAAGAAGATTAAGGTTAACGTTAATAAAGATAAGTACGACGTTAAGGAAATTATAAATTTACGAAAGGGAAAGAACACGTTTGAATATCTTATTAAGTGGTTAGATTACGGCTTTAAAAGTAACTTATAAGAACTAGTTAAAAACTTTAAGTGCTTAAACCTAATTATAAAGTTTTACTAAAAGAATCCTAACAGATTAAAACTAATAATAAAAACTAGGAATAAGATAAGATCTGACATTTAAATTACTATATTAAAGAGTAAGACTATTATAGGACTTAAAGCTTAAAAAGTAGTAAGAAACTCCTTAATAGGTATAGAAGGACATTTATTAAAAGCCTTAATTAGAGTTATAAAGACCTTAGATTTAATAAGGAAGTTAGGCTTTCTCTGGAGTTCTTAGTGCGTTCTGTATAAAAATAGGTACTGTTAAAAAAAAAAGTCAGTAAGGGGAAAAATAAGTAAAAAAAAAGAGTAATGGATTAAGTTAAGAAGAAGTTACTAATTATAACAACCCCCTGGAAAAAGAACTGTGTGCCGGCTTTATTAAGAAGCTCCCCTAGTTAAACTTAGGAACTAGTATAGTTATTTCCTAGGCCTTACGTTCCTCTTTTACTATAATGTTAAACTTGTAGCTAAAAAGTTCGTCTACCCACCGTACTAGTCCCTTCTGTTAGTCCTTAAGGCGTAGGAGTTTAAAGGCTGTGTTACGGAGAAAGAAGGCAGTTTTACACTCCTTAACGTCAAAGCGCTTCTTTTTATCCAGAACCCTACGTAAAACAGACAGATTGTTTCTGTAAACATTATAAGATAAGTATACAGTTCCATTAACTATTATATAATAATTACACGACTTACTTTTACTAGCTACCTTACAGTCTAGCAGGTTTAAGCGGCAGTAGCGACTGCACTTTACAGGTATAACAATCTTAAAAGTAAAAATAAACTTAGTGTTAGTAATGTGGCGTTTAGTTAAGGAGGGTACTACGTTTCTCCTATTCTTAATTACCTGGTTAAACGATATAACGATTAGTAAAAGGAAGAAGAAACGTATAAGTAGTTCTTTGTGGAAAAAGAATGTTAAAGAGGGGGAATTGTGTAATAACCTTGTAGGCCGTCACTTAAGCTGGGGTAGCCTGACGAATCCCCTGTAGAAGGAACAGTGCAGGAAGGCAGTACATATAGTATTACGTATTAAGCTAGGAGTGTAAAGACCTAAAGCCCCTACGACTAATCGTTAAGTAATCACTCTAATCTCGCTAAAAGTATAGTAATTGCAGTAATTAGAGGTATTCTGATTACTGTAATCACTCTTTATATTAAGTAAATATAGTAATTAAAATATAAAATACCCTTTAGCTAGTTAGTATAAATAGCTATAGTTATGCCTATAACTACTGTAAGGGACTTTAGTTCCTCACATTAGTATTTAATTATTTATTTATATCTTACTGTTCAGACTTACCTTTATACATTATAGTAACAACAACTTATAGTAACATTAAACCCCCCTGTCTAAGAGTACTAGCTTAATAAGCCGTCTTCAGAACACCCCTTACCTATTAGCGTCCTACTATACGTTCTGTCTTAACCTGCACTAGTCCTTTTAAAGCTTATGTTGGGTGTAGGTTATAATACTTAATTTCGTAGTCTTATAATCTATAGTTTAATAGTTACAGTATCTTTTTTCAGATCAGGGTAAACTTCCTGTACTCTATAGGTACCTTAGATAAGTTAACTTCTTTGCTTATCTGTAAGTTAGCTTCTTACTTTTTTCCACCTTTTAAATTATCATTTAGGTAATATAGTAGACCTTTTAATCCTTTAACTGTTTTAGTAAACCTAACCTAAACTGTACTTAGTTTTAAGGGTTTAACGTGCTTTTAAGTACTTTATATATCTTTAGAACGGTTTAGTGCCTTCTTAGCTTTCTCCGAACAGTAATCACAGCTAAGGGGCTTGTTAAAAGCAAGGTAGCCACTCCTTTAATTAATTATAGGGTTGTACTTTTCCAGCTAGGGTAAACCTAAGATCACGTTATACCCTACTATTAGTATAATGTTAAAGTCCACTTATTATTCGTCCCTGTCCACTTTAATTAAGAGTGGTAAGTAGTGGGTAACTTTGCCATTATTATACTAGTACAGGCCTCCTTCTCTATTTTAAATAGGAATAGCTTTTTTATACTCTTTATTAAGGAGTTTCCTTTAGTTAACTAATAAGGGGTGTATTAGGTTAGAAGTACTCCCGCTATTAATTACTGCTTTTACCTTAAATAACCTCCCTCTTCTATCTATTATATTAATACTAACAGAATAATACTTATACTTTTTTATTATTTGAGTTATAATAATTGTCTGTCTTTAAGGTCTTATTTAACCTAACCTTTAAGTGCCTCTCTTTCTTCTTAAGGTTTTTACTAACTAGTAAATTATTAGTTTCCGGCCCTTTTAAAGGGCTTATAGCCTTTTCCTAATTCCTTTTAGAAAAACAGGCAGCTTTAGTAAACCTAGCGATTAACCTTTCCTAAGTTCTCACGCTATAGTGTCCAGTCGACTTTAAACAGTATAATATTCTTAAAGTCCTTAATAAGTTAATAGTACGTTTTATAAGCTTAAATTACAGTAATGTCTTTTTACTCTTAAATCTGTTAGTAATCTTCCCATTTCTGCTATTCTTTAGCTTTTTTATTAAGATGTAATAAACACGTTACGACTAGGCAGTTATTAAGTACTCCTCTTTACTAATATATAGTAGGAGCCTAGTTAATTACGGTAACTTTCTGCTTGTTACTAAACTCTCTTATTAGGGAGTAAGAAACTTAGTAGTAAGCTGGTTCTAACTCTACTCTTACGATAGTGTAATCCTATCTTTATATATTAGGGAAGTGGTTATAAAGGGCCTTAAGTTTATAATGCTAGTTAAAAGTGTAGTTATTATATATGTAATTAATTTACAGTATATCTTTGTAATTAGGGTGGTTAATGTTAATTGCGGGTGTTACAGTTATAGAGTATAAAACGGGGGAAGTGGTGCTTTATTTCTTCTCTTCTTCTATTTGCCTTTAAGTACGTTATTTTTCCTAAACCTCTTCCTAAAACTCAGGTAGTAACAGCCTAACTTGTTCTTTTATAAAGTAGCCTTCCTTAACAAGCCAGTACTTAAGCTAATTTGTAAAGTGAACTCTGTTATAAAGCTGTAACCTAATTTTTACCACTTTATCCTTTAATATTACAGTAAGGCTTTCGGCTTATAAGTCCTTTATTTCGTTTATTAACTTTTAATGTTTCTCCTCCAGCTTTTAAACCTTCTATTAATATGCTTACTTTATGCCTTCTTAAGGAACCTTTAAAGTACTAGTTTAAGGTATACTGTGACGACCCTGCAGGCCGTCATTTGGGCCGGGGCAGCCTGACGAATCCCCCGCAGAAGGAACAGTGTAAGAAGGCAGTACACACGGTACTATGCACTAAACTAGGGGTGTAAAGACCCGAAACCCTGATAACTAATCGTTAAGTGATCACTTTAATCTCGTTAAGAGTACAGTAATTACAGTGATTAGAGGCATTCTAATCACTATAATTACTCTTCATGTTAAGTAAGTATAGTAATTAAGGTATAAAATACCCTTTAGCTAGTTAATATAAATAATTATGGTTATACCCACAACTACTGTAAAGGACTTTAATTCCTCACACTAATATTTAATTATTTATTTATATCTTACTATTCAGACTCACCTCTATGTATTATAGTGATAATAACCTACAGTGATATTAAACCCCCCCATTTAAAAGTGTTAGCTTAATAAACCGTCTTCAGAACGCCCCCTACCTGTTAATGTCCTGCTATACGTTCTGTCTTAACCTGCGCTAGTCCTCTTAAAGCTTATATCAGGTGTAAGTTGTAATATAATATTAGCGTCCCAGTTCTAAACGCTATTTGTTAAATTTCTAGATATTACCTCTCTCTTACTAATATATTAACCTTTAGAAAAGGAAAGGAGATTAAGGAAGCGTAAACTTAGCCTTAGCTCCCTACTATTAATAAGTTAGTTACATACTTTAAAAACTTAAACCTTAACTAGTAAGGACTGGTTAAAAAGCTTAATAAGGCCTTCTTTAAAGACACTAAAAGTCGTATTAGTCTTATTGAAAAACTCCAGGCTTAACTTAACACTGTTAAATTAGAGAATAATAACTTTAAGGACTTATAGAAAAAGCGGGTAAAGCTCCCTCCACCCTTGCGCTTTAAGGGAGACTTTACGCAGCTAAAGTCCTGGATAGCCTAGCTTTAGAGTTATATCACCTATTACAATAAGTAATTCTTTAAAGAAGAAGGAAAGGTTAAGTTCGTTAAAGCTTTACTAGATAGAGTAACTGCTTGCTAATATAAACCTTATATAAAGACAATTAACGACTTCTCTACAGATAAGGCGTGTAAAAAGGCCCTTAAGACTTAAGCTCTTTTTAACAACTTTAACATTTTCATTAACTAACTCTAGACTAAGTTTAAAGAACTAAACACCCCTAAGCGGGCTAAGTAATACCTTATAGCCCTAAAACAAACGTCCTTAATCCTTAAGTTCTCTATATACTTTAAATTAGAAGCAGTAAAAACTAAACTTGGCTAAAAAGCCTTAATAATGTTATTCTAAAGTAGTTTAAAGGAACACGTCACTAGAGACCTCTACCGAGAAAACTAACTAGACCGCTTATAAAAACTAGTTAAGATAGCCATTAAGGCTAATAACTAGTATTATAATTACTATCATCGAAAGAACTTCTAGAAAAAACAGACTCCTTACTAGCTAAATAAGCTTAAAAAGGGAAACTAGTTAATTACGATAGGTCACTACCTTAGACTAATGGATATTAGTATAGTGAACTGTTAAAACTAACTTAACTGCGATAAGCCTTAACAGTAACAGCAGTAAAGGCAGCTTAAAGACTTATTCTAGGTCTAATACTTTAACTATAATAAAAAAGGATATATAGCATAGCAGTGCCTGTTATTAAAGTAAGTTAGTTAGAAACCTGTCTTAAAAGGAGGAAAGTATGTTAAGTTTAACTTAAGGGATATCTATATTAAGATAGCAGGTAATAAAGAAAACTATATTTAGATAAATAAGTGTAACTTAAAAGATAAGGATAAAGAAGAAGAAGAACTTTAAGACGTAATATACTTAATCTTTAAGGGTATTTTAGAAAAGTTAACTATAAAGGTACAGGTTGCTATAAACTAACTCCAAAGTAGAAACTCGGAACTATTAAAGGTGTAAGTTACAGAAGACTAACTTTAGGAAGAGATGTTCCAGTTAGCTGTAACAGGTTTTAAAAACCTTACCTTATAAGCCTAGGAACTAAGGAAATCTAAGAAGGACTTTAACTTAAACCTTATTAAGATAGTAAAGGGAGTTGAAGAACTAGCCCTTTAGGCTATTTAAACGGTAAAGTAAGCTTTAAAAGGTGAAAGAGAATAAACTGAGAGAATCGAACTAAAGAAACGAAAGTTCTTCTTAACAGTACCTTTTAAGACTCTTAAATACTTTAAGTATATTAAGTAAATTAGTACCCTTACCTCCTTAGAAGAAGGATAGCTTAGATAACTACCTTATATTAAAGCTGGTATACCTTAGACTAGTACCTTAAAGGTCCCCCGAGAAGGTATAAAGTAAGTATATTAATAAAAGGTTTAGGAGCTGAAGAAGAAACATTAAGAGTTAGTAAATAAAGTAAAGGACTTATAAGTTAAAGGCTTTACCGTAACGTTTAAAGATAGAGTGGTAAAAATCAGGTTAAAACTTTATAATAAAGTTTACTTTACTAATTAGCTTAAATATTAACTTATTAAGGAAAACCACTTTGTGGAAGAATAAGCTAAGTTACTGCTACTTAAGTTTTAAGAAGAGGTTTAGGAGAAATAACACATATGGAGGTAAGTGGAAGAGGAAAAAGAATAAGGTACTACTTCCCCTGTTCTGTACTCTATAACTGCAGCACTAACAGTTAACGTTAACTACCCTAATTACAGGGATATATTATAAATCGATTATATATATAATAACTACGTTTTTAATTAGCATTATAGGCTTAAAGCCCTTTATAACCACTTCCTAAGTATATAAAGATAAGATTATGCTATTATAAGGGTAAAGTTAAAACTAGCTTACTATTAAGTCTCTTACTCTTTAATAAGAGAATCTAGTAATAAGTAAAAGGTTACTGTAGTTAACTAAACTCCTGCCACGTGCTAGTAAAGAGGAGTGTTTAATAACTACTTAATTATAATGTGCTTATTACACCTTAATAGAAAAGCTTGAGAGTAGTAAAAGTGAGAAGACTACTAGTGGATCTAAAAGTAAAAAGACATTACTGTAATTTAGTCTCGTAAAGCGTATTATTAACTTATTAAGGACTTTAGGAATATTATACTGTTTAAAGTCGACTAGACGTTAAGGTGTAAAAACTTAAGAAAGGTTAATTACTAAGTCTATTAGAGTTACCTATTTTTTTAAAAGGAATTAGGAAAAGGTTACAGGCCCTTTAAAAAGGTTAGAAACTAGTAATTCGCTAGTTAGTAAAAACCTTAAGAAGAAGGAGAGGTATTTAGAGGTTAAGCTGGATAAGACTTTAAGGATAAATAGTTACTATAATTTAGATGTTAAAAAAGTATAAGTATTATTCCATTAATATTAATATAATAGATGGAAAAGGGAAGCCGTTTAGGGTAAAAGCAGTAATTAATAATAGAAGTGCTTTTAACTTAATGCACCCTTTGCTAGTTAACTGAAGGAAACTCTTTAATGAAGAGTATAAAAAGGTTATTCCTATACGAAATGGAGAAGGAGGCTTATACTAATATAATAACAGTAAAGTTACTTATTACTCACTACTCCTAATTAAAGTAGATAGGGACAAATAATAAGTAGACTTTAACGTTATATTAGTTATAAGATATAATATAATCTTAAGTCTACCTTAGCTGGAAAAGTATAACCCTGTAATTAACTGAAGGAGTGGCCACCTTACCTTTAGCAAGTCCCCTAACTGTAATTACCGTTTAGAGAAGGTTAAGAAAGCATTAAACCGCTTTAAAGATGCACGAAGTATTTAAAAACACGTTAAACCCTTAGAACTAAGTATAGTTTAAGTCAGGTTTACTAAGATAGTTAAAAGATTAGAAGGTTTACTATATTACTTAAATAACGATTTAAAAGGTAGAGGAAAGTAAAAAGCTAATTTATAGATAAGTGAAGAAGTTGATTTGTTTAAGGTACCTGTAAAGTATAGGAAGTTTACTCTGTTTTGAAAAAAGATACCGTAATTACCGGACTATAGACTATAAGACTATAAAATTAAGCTAAAGTTAGAAGCGAAGCTTTATAACTTTCAGCCTTACTACTTAAATCCCTAATAAGTTAAGGCCTTATAGGAGTATATAGATGAGAACCTAAAAAACAGGTTTATCGTAAAGTCCTAATCCCTAGTAAGATACTTAGTATTGTTTATCTTATAGAAGGGAGACAGTAAGTTATATATAGTTATTAATTACTAAACGTTAAACGAGGATATAATTAAAAATCGCTACTTATTACTACTTATTATAGAGATGTGAGAACGGATTACTAAGGTAAATTGGTTCTTTAGCCTTAACTTTCTTATAGGATTTAATTACGTTAGAGTGAAGGAGGAGGATAAGTATAAAACGGCTTTTCAGACTTGTAACAGGTATTACTAATACTGTATTATGCTAATAAGATTAATAAACGCCCTTATAACCTTTTAAGGCCTTATTAACAGTATTCTCCGCCCCTTCCTTAATAAGTTTATCTTTATGTATTTAAATAACATTTTAGTTTATTCTGAAACTTTAAAAGAACATTAAAAGCACATATAACAGGTTTTAACAGCTTTTAAGAAGGCGAAGCTGATAGTAAACCTGGAGAAGAGCTACTTTTACGTTTAGGAACTAAATTATTTAAGGTTTAAAGTAACTTTTAAAAAGCTTGAAATGTAGTTAGAGAAGATAAAGGTAGTTAAAGACTAATTTACTTTAAAGAATTAAAAAGAGTTATAAGCCTTTATCAGCTTTATAAACTTCTACTGTTATTTTATTAAGTACTTTGCGAAAATTGTAAAACTACTTTACAAACTTATAGGTAAAGGGAAGCTGTTTAAGTAAACTAATAGATAGTAAAAGGCGTTTAAAGACCTTAAGCACACCTTTATTACAGTGCTAGTCCTAGCGCTCCCTAATTTCTTAAAACCCTTCTAAGTTAAGACAGACTCCTTAGAGTTTGTAATTAGCGGAGAACTTAACTAAGTCTAAAATAATGGGAAACGTTACCCAGTTACCTTTTTATTAAAAGGAATCCACAAGCTAGCCCTGTAATATCTAATCCATAATAAGGAACTAATAGTGATTATTCAGTATTTTACTAAGTAAGTACTGTATTTAAGCAGTATGGAAGAACTAGTCTAAATCTTTTTAAACTATAATAACCTTTAATACTTTCTAACTAAAAAACTCAGTCTACAGTAAACACGATAGGTAGAGTTAATAGCCCCGTTCTATTTCCAGATTCACTACGTTAAAGGAAAAGATAATAGGTAAGCTAATACTTTTAGTTAGAGACAGGATTATAAAGACGCTAATCTAGTATTAATCCCCATTACTATATTTAATAAAGCTAAGAATAGCATATTAAAGTATACACTGTAAGTATTAGATAACTAGATGCCAGAATAAACCGTTAACGTCTATATAAACTTATAGACAGAGTATAATATCTATTAGTAATAATAAGACTTTTAAATAAGGAGGCTAACGGAAGGTACTTATAAGTATAAATGCCCTTTAAAAGACTTCTCAGGGCACGTATAAGATTATAAGAAGGAGTGCCTAATATATCTAAACTATAACAAAACCAGTTATTAGTTAGAATAGCTATTAAAAGGTGTAAATAGCATGTTTAAACTAAGAGTAAAGCTTTAATATTAAGAGAAACTGTATATTTACGACTTAGATAAATAGAAAGAGTACGTCTAGCAGGTTTATAAATCTCGACTTAAAGGATATATAAGCTAAGCTAAGACTCTCACATAAGCTTAGTAAGCGTATACCTTTTTAAGAATAAAGAAGCTAGTTAAGGAAGTGGTTAGTAACTGTAATATCTGCTACTAAAAGTAAAATCAGTATTATAAGCCTTATAGGCTTCTTAAACCACTCCCCGTACCACAGGTATTATAAAGTTTAATCTTACTTAACTTCGTTACTAGGATTCTAAAGTTTAAGGACCCTGTTATAAGAGTTACCTATAACTAAATCCTTATAGTAGTTAACAGGTTAATAAAATAAGCCTACTTTCTACTAACTTTAAAGAACATAATAACGGAGTAATTTGCTTATATCTTCGAGAAAGAAGTAATTTCACAACACCTCTGGCCAGATAATATCGTTACAGATTAAGATAAGCTGATTATATTAAAGTTCTAATAAGGACTAATGTAAAGAATAGGTGTGAAAAGTAAGCTTTTAACAGCATTCCACCTACAGATAGATAATTAAATAGAGCGAGTTAATTAGATACTTATAACATATCTCTAAACTTACGTTAACTTTAAATAAAATAATTAGCTTAAGCTGTTATTAACAGCACAGATAGCTTATAATATAACACCAGTCGAGTTAATAAGTATATCACTATTCTTTACTAACTACAGTAAGGAGCTTAAGCTCCGTTAAGGCCCGCCTATAGGCACCCCTTAAGCTACAGTCCACACAGACCGGATGCAGGAGCTATATAACTATCTGTAAACTAAACTCGAGTTTACACGTAAATAAATAAAGAAGTTTACTAATAAATACTAAATTAAGTAACTAGTACTTAAAAAAGGACTTTATTACAATAATAAATAAGTTAAGGGACTGACTCTTTAAAAGGGGGACTATATCTACCTTTTTTTATAAAACCTGCATTTAAAATAACTTAGTAAGAAGCTTAACTTTAAAAGGTACAGACCGTTCTGAGTTAAGAAAAAGGTCGCCACCTCTAATTACAAACTAGACCTACTTACTAATATAAAGGTGTGGATTAAGGTTTTTCACGTCTCGCTTTTAAAACCTGCCCTAAAGGGAGTTCCTTTAGAAAAGAAGATTAAAGTTAATACTAATAAAGATAAGTATAACGTTAAGGAAATTATAAATTCACAAAGGGGAAAGAATATATTTAAATATCTTGTTAAATGGCTAGACTACAACTTTAAAAGTAACTTGTAAGAACCGGTTAAAACCTTAAGTGCCTAAACTTAATTACAGAGTTCCATTAAAAGAATCTTAACAGATTAAAACTAACGATAAGAATTAAAAATAAGATAAGATCTGATATCTAAACTACTATACTAAAGAGTAAGATTATTATAAGACTTAAAGCTTAAAAAGTAGTAAGAAACTCCTTAATAAGTATAAAAGGATATTTATTAGAAGCTTTAACTAGGGTTATAAGGACCTTAGACCTAATAAGGAGGCTAGGCCTCCTTTAGAGTTCCTAGTGTATTTTGTATAAAAACGGGTACTGTTAAAAAAAAAAGTTAACAAGGGGAAAAATAAGTAAAAAAAAGGAGCGATAAACTAAGTTAAGAAGAAGTTACTAGTTACGGTAACCCCCTGGAAAAAGAACTATATACCAGCTCCGCTAGGAAGCTCCCCTAGTTAAACTTAAGAACTAGTATAGTTACTTCCTAAGCCTTACGTTCCTCCTCTACTATAATGTTAAACTTGTGGTTAAAAAGTTCGTCTACTTACTGTACCAGTCCCTTCTGTTAGTCCTTAAAGTGCAGGAGTTTAAAGGCTGTATTATAAAGAAGGAGGGCAGTTTTACACTCCTTAGCGTTAAGGTGCTTCTTTTTATCCAGAACCCTATATAGAACAGATAGATCGTTTCTATAAACGTTATAAGATAAGTATATAGTCTTACCAGCTACTATACAGTAGCTGTATAACTTACTCTTATTAGTTACCTTACAGTCTAGTAGGTTTAAGTGGCGGTAGCGACTGCACTTTACAGGTATAACGATCTTGAAAGTAAGAATAAACTTAATATTAGCAATGTAGCGTTTAGTTAAGGAGGGCGTTACGTTTCTCCTATTCTTAGTTACCTAGTTAGACAATATAACGATTAGTGAAAGGAAGAAGGAATATATAAGTAGTTTTTTATAAAAAAAGAACGTTAAAGAGGGGGAATTATGTAATGACCCTGTAAGCCGTCACTTAGGCTGGGGCGGCCCGATAAATCCCCTACAGAAAGAACAGTGCAGGAAGGCAGTATGTATAGTACTGCGTACTGGGCTAAGGGTGTAAAGACCCGAAGCCCTTATAACTAATTGTTAAGTAATTACTCTAATCTTACTAAAAGTACAGTAATCGCAGTAATTAAAGGTATTCTAATCACTGTAATCACTCTTCATATTAAGTGAGCATAGTGATTAAGGTATAAAGTACCCTTTAGCTAGTTAGTATAGATAGCTATAGTTATGCCTATAACCACCGTAAGGGACTCTAGTTCCTCACGCTAATATTCAATTATTTATTTATATCTTACTGTTCAGACTTACCTCTATATATTATAGTGACAACGACCTATAGTGATATTAAACCCCCCCGTCTAAGAGTGCTAACTTAACAAGCTGTCTTCGGAACACCCCCGACCTGTTAGCGTCCTGCTATACGTTCTGTCTTAACCCGCGCTAGTCCTCTCAAGGCCTATATCGGGTACAGGTCGTAATATATACCGGCTTTAATACAGGGCAGTTACTTAAGCTATCCCTTTTTTAAAGAGGTAAGGGTACTGATTTACTTAGCGTGCTTAAAGTATTTAAGAGTCTTAGGGGGTACTGTTAAGAAGAACTTCCATTTCTCTAGTTTAATTCTCTCAGTTTATTCTTTTTTACCTTTTAGGGCTTACCTTACCGTTTAGGTAGCTTAGAAGGCTAATTCTTTAACTCCTTTTACTATCTTAGTAAAGTCTAAGTTAGGATCTTTCTTAGACTTCCTTAGTTCCTAAACTTATAAGGTAAGGTTTTTAAGGCCTGTAATAGCTAACCGAAATATCTCTTCCTAAAGTCGGTCTTTTATAACCTACACCTCCAGTAATTCTGAGTTTCTACCTTAAAGTTAGTCTTCCACGACCTGCACCTCCGTAGCTAACTCTTTTAGGACACCCTTAAGGATTAAATATACCACGTCCTGGGGTTCTTCTTCTTCTTCCTCGTCTCCTAAGTTACACTTATCTATTTAAGTGTAATTTTTTTCGTTACCTATTATCCTAATATAAACATCTCTTAAGTTAAACCTAACATACTTTCCTTCTTTTAGAACAGGTTTCTAACTAACTTACTTTAGCGACGGACACTGCTATACTATATGTCCTTTCTTATCGCAGTTAAAGTACTGGACTTATAATAGGTCTTTAAACTGCTTCTACTGCTGTTATCATTAAGGCTTATTACAGTTAAGTCGATTCTAGCGGTTCACTATACTAATGTCTATTAGCCTAGGGTAATAACCTATCACGGTCGACTAATTCCCCTTCTTTAGTCTGCTTAACTGGTAAGGGGTCCGTTCCTTTTAAAAGTTCTTTTAATAATAGTAATTATAATACTAGTTATCAGCCTTAATAACTATCTTAACTAACTCCTAAAGGCGGTCCGGTCGGTCCTCTCGGTAAAGGTCTCTAATAACATGCTTCTTTAAACCACTTTAAAACAGTATTATTAAGGCCTTTTAGTTAAGCTTAGTTTTTACTGCTTTTAATTTAAAGCGTGTAGAGAATTTAAGGACTAAGGACGTCTGCCTTAGGGTTATAAGGCACTGTTTAGCCCGCCTGGGGGCGTTTAGCTCTTTAAACTTAGTCTGGAGTTAGTTAATAAAGATGTCGAAGTCGTTAAAAAGGGCCTAAGTCTCAAGGGCTTCCTTTTGTGCTTTATTTATAGAAAGGTTATTAATTATCTTTACATAAGGTTTATACTAGTAAGTAGTTACTCTGTTTAGTAAGGCTTTAGTAAACCTAACCTTCCCTTCTTCTTTGAAGAACTGCTTATCGTAATAGGTAATATAGCTCTAGAGCTGGGTTATTTATAACTCCAGCTATATAAAGTCTCCTTTAAAGCGTAACAGTAAGGGGAGTTTCACTTATTTCTTTTATAATCCTTTAAAGTTATTATTTTCCAGCTTAATAATGTTAAGTCAGGCTTGGAGTTTTTTAATAAGACTGATGCGACTCTTAGTGTCTCTAGGGAAGGCTTTGTTAAATTCCTTAACCAGTTCCTACTAATTAAGGTTTAAGTCTTTAAAGTATACAGCTAACTTATTAATAATAGGGAGCTGAGGCTAAGCTTACACCTCTTTAACTTCCTTACCTTTTCTAGAGGTTGATATGTTAATGGGAGAAAGGTAGTGTCTAGGAATTTAATAAACAGCGTTCAGAACTTAACGCTAGTATTATATTACAACCTACACCTAATATAAGCCTTAAAAGGATTAGTGTAGGTTAAGACAGAACGTATAGCAGGACACTAATAGGTAAGGGGTGTTCCGAAGACAGCTTATTAAGCTAGCACTCCTAGACAGGGGGTTTAATGTTACTGTAAGTCGTTATCACTATAATGCATAGAGGGAAGTCTGAACAGTAGGATATAAATGAATAATTAAATACTAACGTGAGGAACTAGAGTCCCTTATAATGGTTATAGGCATAACTATGGCTATCTATACTAACTAACTGGGAGGTACTTCGTACCTTACTTGTAGTGTCGTAAGTGCTTGTTATACGAGCACTCTGCACTGCGCGAGCGTTCTACTCGTAAGGTTTCTCCTGCTTGCGATGTGAGCACTCGGCATGCTGTGAGCAGCACCTCACTGGTCGTAGAGGCTTCGGGTCTTTGCACCCCTGGCCCAGTGCGCCTGGGCGGTGTGCACCGTCTCTTCACACTGTTCCTTCTGCGGGGGATTCGTCGGGCCGCCCCGGCCCAAGTGACGGCCTGCAGGGTTGTCACACACAGGTAACGCCGTAACGCCTGAAATCGATAGATAGGGGTCTGAAGTAGCTAAGGAGGGTGGAAATTGCAATTTTAAGGGTTTTCTAAAGCCCTACTGTTAATAAATCTGCTTATTATTAGTGATATCTTAGTCTGTAGCCGATTACTGCGATTACCTTAGCAAAATGGGCTTACGATAAGTCTATCTTATTAAGGGGGAGCGTAATTTCGGTATAACGCGCTAAGCTGTTTCTAGCAACTATTACTACTAATAACCCTCTCTTAGTAATTACAGTAATCAGCTGTATATACGTAGATAAGCTATTACCGATAAAGAAATTTTCTACTTATTAGAAGCCCCTAATTTCTAACCACTTCTAACCCCTATATTTCAAACGTAAACCCCTTACCCCCTCTATAATATAACGCACCGTATGCGTTAGGGCCGCTAGTATTACTATTACTACCTCTACCTACTACTAACTACTACCACTATTACTATTATAGCTAACAGCTTATACGTAGCTATTAAAGGCTGTGCTTAGGAGGCGTAGAGAGCCGGCTTATAAGTGAAGAAGGATAAGCAGCTAGCAAATATAATAAGGAGCTACACTTTAAAGTAGCGTAAGTAAAGGGTGTAGTGTTATAAGCTACACGTAGGGCCAGATAGAACCCTCTCTACCTAGCTAGATAGTGAGCTTATTACGTTAAATAAGCTAACTGCTTAGCTAAAGGAAGATATCCTCTTACAGTATATTAAAGTGCTTAAAAAACGCCGCGGTTATAACTATACAGAGCTACTACTCTAAGCTGATAAGTAGGCTGCTTTCTATAAGGTTAAAGCTCTTACTATAACGTTAACAGTGCTAGTTACTAAGGTGGCTTAAATCCTTACCGATAACTGTAAAAGCTATATACTACCACTAACTATAATAGTAGTAGCAGTAACGGTAACAGTTACTAGTAATGGAGAGGAAGGTAACCTTTATATAAAGGGTACAGTAGATACGTATATCGTTACCGTGATCAAGCTTTAGCGTATATAAGTAGCTTACAGTAGTAGGAATACAGATAACCTACGTAATACTGCTGTACGTAACTTTCTAAAATAACGTAACTGTTAAAGAAACTAGCTTAACCACGCTAACTTTAAAGATTACAGTATTAAAGGTATTTAAGTTAAGTATTTTATTACTAAGTGGCTTATAATTCAGGAGCATTTACTTTACAAAGTAACTAATATGCTGTAGAACTTCTAAACGCGCTTAGATCTTCTTTTCAGCCACTATTACCTCCTGTGTAAAGAGAACCGCTAAAAAATGGAGCTTACCAACCTCTTTTTACTCGATTACCCTTCTATTAAAGGCCTTACACTATATAACTACCTTATATTACTTTTATAAAATGGTAAGATAAATAAGACAGTAAAAAAGGAGTTTATAGGGTCTTTACACTATAAGAACCCCCTTCTTTGTACGTAGGGCACCTTAGTATAGTTATTCTTCTAATAATAATATGTTATAAGTAAGTTATTACCTTCTTTTCACTACCGTTAAGATTAATATCGAATTAAGGTCCTTATTAGTAAAAATCGCAAAGAAGAGCTCTCTTACAGTACGTAGTTATAAAAGACTTAGTGTGTCTTTAGCACTGTTAGCCTCTCTATAGTAAAGAAGACTTATTTACCACGGTAAGCTGGAGCTTAAGATGTAGAGACTTATAACACTTCACTTATGTAAATCTTACAGGCTAGCCGTTAGAATTAGAGCGTTCTTTATTAGGTGTACCTTACCTACTTACTACATTAATTTATACGTATTATTACTGGATTTTCTAAATTACTAAATGATTACTTCTTAGTATGCGTAATATAGGAGCCTCCAGCTACTTTATAAAGCCAGTTTTAGCCTTGGATTAAAGAGTGGGAGCTCTGCTTTAAAGCGCGCGTGTGGTGTTACTAATAGGTGTAAGGCGGCCTTAACGATAATAACCTTACTAGTAATAGCTTTTTTAAGTTTATAAGGCGCTTCTATATTATTCTTTTACAGGACTTAGCCGTTTTACAACTATAATTTCCATCACTGCTCTTTTTCTTTTACGCCCCTTTTCACAGTAATAAGTGGGAGGCTTTTACACGTGTAGTACAGGCCAGTATTACTAATACAGTAGAGCCACTAAGCCTTTTATTATAACGTGCTTTATTAGAGCTGTATAGCTTTATAAAGAGCACTCGCTTTATTATTTTATATAATAGCTAACAGATCGTTAGCTAGTTAACTAACTAAGAAAATAAACTTCTGGAAGCCTTACTCTTTAGTAAGATCTTTATTATAATTACTAGTATTAGCTATTTAAGAGCTAACCTTAACCTGGTGTTAGGGGTGCCTACGCCTGCGCCTGCACCTACACCTACGCCTACGCCTACATTAACGCCTTTACTAAAGCTAGCTGCAATAAGTAACCTTACAGTACTGCCTGTAATTTCTAACTTAAAGAAGGTATTTACGGTTAAGGACGTTTAGCGCGAGTGGAAAGAAGGCTTCGGAGGCCAGCCTGCAATATAGAAGCTCGAGGCTTAATGGGGAAGCTGTTGGCGCTCTGGAAGCACTATCAGGGTACAGTTTTGCCGCCGTAAGGTAATCTAGGATACTATCTCTTCACGTATATCCAGGGGTCGAAGTAAGGCCGAGGCTGTGGCGGAGGTAGAGCAAATACGTGGCGATGGAAGCCTCAACCGGCTTGTAGATACCCTCAAGCAGCGCAGGCAACGCCGTAACGCCTGAAATCGATAGACAGGGGTCTGA
>Ga0247770_1000434_pt1 | contig 40419 bp, 52 predicted proteins | sample UWRJL136409B6_FD_179943 | JGI IMG/M metagenome (GOLD analysis project Ga0247770, IMG submission 179943) | Plant litter microbial communities from Arlington Agricultural Research Station in Wisconsin, United States - UWRJ-L136-409B-6 | ecosystem: Environmental > Terrestrial > Plant litter >... | reverse complement strand
GAGTGCTAGCTCAGCAAGCCGTCTTCGGAACGCCCCTTACCTGTTGGCGTCCTGCCATACGTTCTGTCTTAACCCGCGCCAGTCCTCTCGAGGCCTGTGTCGGGTGCAGGTCGTAATAACAGGTTCTAATAGTTCTGTTAAAGTTAAAGCCTTTATAATTTATTATTATAATAAATAAAAATTCTATAATTAATATTTTTCATAATTTAACTAATAATATAATTACTGGCATTACTGCGCTCCACACCTTAGCTAAGCATTTACCGTTACCTCTTACCCAGTCTCTTAACTAAACGTTATACAAAGATCTTCTAAGCCAAGCCAAAACCAAGAGCTCTGTATCCTCTTATGTAACACAGCACAGCCAGGCACTGATATTCCTGTCACACCGGCCTGTCTAACTAATAAGCTGCGCCAGTTGGGGCATCTCACGACACCATGGCGGAATTCAACATTATCTTAGCTACCAGAGTCCGGCTGCCGTGGTATTGTCTAATCTGATTGCAGTTCGCTCTTCCCGTTTTAGTGCGATGCCGCGCTGTAACTTGCTTTCACAGCCATGAGTTCCTTCTAGCTGTGCACTCCAGACCTTCTTCAAGATGCGTATGCGTTCAATAACGGGAGAATTCATCGCTGGGCCCATGTCGCAAGACCACTGAGAAATCGAAGATACGAAACCATCATTTCCCGTCCTGAATGAGCCATTCCAACCGCTTCAGCAACCTCTTTAACTCGTCAATACTTCAAGAGCCTCTGAACGAAATCGGAGTGAGTTGGCCCGAGCTTACGTACGTTGTACCCCGCCACTCCTCAACCAACCTTCAGTTTCTTGTACGTGACCCGTGATTGTGTGCAACCGCAAAGCCAAGGAAAAGAAAAACAAGCATGTAGCTAACGTCTCATTCAGTGCAGCCACTACCTTCTCTCGCACTATCTTTCCACCCAACCCAACATGCCCTACCTTGCACACGTCTCACTCCTTGTCCGCGACTACGACGAAGCCATTACATTCTTCAGCAAGCTCGGCTTTTTCGTTGCCGAGGACACTGTAATCCCCGAACAGCAACAGCGTTGGGTCACGATTCGGCCGCCTCTGCCTCCACTTCCTGTCTCCACTTCCTGTTCAAATCAGGATCCCTCTGGTTCAGCGAATCCAGTCCCTTCAAACCCCAACGTGTATCAATACCACGGAGCCACCATCCTCCTAGCACGCCCTAGCAACGCAGAGCAGGAAGTTTTCATCGGGAACCAAACTGGAGGCCGGGTGTTCTTGTTTCTCGCAACCGATAATTTCGAGAGGGACTTTGAGCGGTTCACATTAGCGGGGGTGGAATGGGTGAGACCGCCCAAGAACGAGACGTATGGGAAAGTAGCCGTGTGGAAGGATTTGTATGGGAATTTGTGGGATTTGGTGCAGTACTACTAGTTCGAAAGCAAAGGCAGATAAATAGTAGAGAAAGTTTGTTAGTTGTTTAATGGCCGACAGCTCGGAGTGACTTGTGACTCGGCAGACATGGTAAGGAAGGAAAACAGGATATCGCTAGAATCGATGAATGACATGCTCACTAAAAAAAACAGCCTGCTTGTCTGAGACGAATCTGGGGGTACGAAATTTGGTGAGCCGAGGTGATTTCGAACACAAATGCTACCGGACGGGCAATCACTCACATAATCAGAACAACAACCAACATCCTTTAACCTTAACGCTAAACTCATTCCCCACCCATCACTAGTTCTTCCGATGTAATTGATTCCCGACCGCCGACCAGTGCCACATAAGCACAGTCCCTATTGCCAGCGGGTTGCGAAACAACCCGCCTGACCTCGTGCAGACAGCCTTAATAAAAACAAAAGAGAGCGTGCCCTGGAATTTGCACAATTCATGTTTTATTTATATGATATATGTACCAAGGACCAATGCAGTGCATCCGAGTGGCGGCCCTGGGATCCTGGCGCGCCAACTTGTGTGGAAGGCCCAATGAATTCATAGCTGACCCGGAATGTTCAAGCTGCACGTTACTTTTAACCGCAGAGTTGACACCCGAGTGAGTAGATTAACTCGGTCTTTTTTGAAATGGGCGTAACTTGCTCAATACTGCGCAGCCGTGGAAGCCTCTTGGCTATTGCTTGAGCGGATATTTAACCCCATTCTGCGCCAGCTGCGATGAATGATGGAAGGCGAGAAGGACGAAAAACAAAAACAAGAAGAAGCGCTTCATCACGCCTTGCCCCTAGAAAGCTACCGTATACAGGCTTATCAACATGATCATGCCCTGGCGATTTGTTTCTCTTATGGCCTCCCTCCTCTCCACCATCCGCTCTGCGTCAGCTCACGAGGATGAACCCTCACCACGGTTGCCGGCCGTCGTGTCGACCACGTGGCTCAGCGAAAATCTCAACAATCCCAGCGTGGTCGTGGTTGACCTGCGGGAGAGCCAGGCCTACGCAGCCGGCCACGTCCCGGCTTCCATCAGCCTGCCCTACCAGGGGACCGCGCTATGGACTTCCAAGGGCCCTGACAACGAAACGCTCATCATGCCCTCCGCCGAGGTCATCGCCAAGACCTTGAGCGAGAACGGCCTCGGCACCGACCGCTTGGTCGTCTTTGTCCCCGACGCGACGACGCTACCCCTGCACATGGCCATGGCCACCCGCGCCGCCGCGACGCTCCGCTACGCCGGTTTCGCCATCAGGAAGCTCACCATCCTCGACGGCGGCTACCCCGCCTGGGCAGCCGCAAAGCTCCCCGTCTCGACCGTCGTCGCCGCTGCCAAGCCCCTTCCGAAACAGTCCAGCATCCCCAGCAAGACCGACATGTCCTTCCTCATCGAGCGCGTCGATGTCCGCGCCCGCATCGGCAAGGCGGCTGAGGGCGTCGTCATCATCGATGCGCGCGGCGCTGCCGACTACCGCGCCGGCCACATTCCGTCAGCCATATCGCTCCCGGGCAACACCATCTGGAACACGGCGGGGTTTTGGAAGCCGGCCGGGGACCTGCAGGACCTGTTCGAGGCTGCCGTGGGAACCTCGCCTGTGGGAAAGCACAAGGGCGAGGTTATAGTGTACTGCTGGGTCGGTATGCTGGCCACCACATGGGTCTACGCCCTGAGCAACGTGCTGGGCTATGAGAATGTGAAATTGTATGATGGGTCGTTTGAGGACTGGCTAAAGTATGGTGAGGCCGTGATGGGGCCCGAGGCCTGAGATTTTTTGATGTTTATCAGGACTTTTTGCACGCGGTTGTGCCTCCTTTTACTATCGTTGTCCTATCTAGCCCGTTTCACTAGTGTGTTGTTGCCTAGGAAATGTCAGTCAATATGAGAAAATTATTCCGGCTCCCTCCTAGGACTGTCTCCCACCTAACCCTCCAATCAATCCATTGCCAACACTACAAGCTGCTCGAGAGCATCTTGGTACCGTAACTTGCACTCTTTCAGCACATTCCCTAGAGCTTCCTCATCTCGGCGAGTGTCCACAGCAAGCAGCGCACGCGTATAATATTTGGGCCGAAGTGAGTGGGTGAGAGATACTGCTGCCACCTCTAGATACTGTCTACTCTAGGTGTACGCTTCAGGGGGGTGGCCGGTTGGAGTGCTGTATTTGGTGGTGGTACTGGCATTTCAAGTTCGTAGAGGTGATGACAAGTTGTAAACAACCTGGGGAGGCGAGGCAGGCAGCGGGCTGGCAACTCTAATTGAACTAGTACTTAGTAGTTCCAGATGAACGAGAAAATTCCAATGTTTGTACTCCAAGGCCATCCGATGCATCACTCCAACCACACCCACTTGACCGGGTTTGGTGACCTACCTGGCCTATTCCGGTTTGCGGCCATACACCAAATGTCTGGATGATTGTAACTTTAGCATCCAAGCGGGGAAGAAAAGGGGTGTAGTTCACTTACAAGTTGTAATAAGGAAGCGACTTCGGATCCTCTAGCTCCCTCCGCATGTTGTTCACCAGCGCGTCAACCTCCTCGAGCGTCCACCCCAGAATCTGGCCGACCGGAAACACGGCAAACCCGTCAAGCGACAGATCGATGTACAGGCCGTTGTACTGGCCCACGCGCTTCAGCTTAGGATCTTGGGCCCAGCCTCCGATGGGCACCTTCCACGCCTGGTGGTGTAAGTCGGTGAAGCCAGCTTCCTCCAAGTACTTGGTCATCCGGCCATCGCGCGCAATCTTGAAGGTGCGGCCCGTCCTCTCGCCGGCTGTCCAAAAGAGGTGGCACCAGGTCTTGAAGACGTGGTTGGGGTTGTTGTGGACGCGGGGGTTCTCGGACCTCGTCTCGAGATCGATTTCGACGCTCTGAAACCAGCCGCCGGGTTTGAGAGCGGCGAAAGCTTGCTTGTAGAGCTTCTGCCAGTCGTCAATGCCGCCAAAGAGATTGCGGGCGTGGATGAAGTCGAATGTGTTGTCCTTGAACGTCCAATCCAGCTGTGCGTCGTCTATCTGGAACGAACAGTTTGCGGGCAGCCAGCTGGGCTGGACGGCCGAGATGTCGGTCCCGATCACCTCTGCCTCGGGGAACTCGTCGGCCATATCGCTACCAGGTCTGTGAGTGCTCAAATCGTACAAGCAGTGAAAGGGAGTCACGACTTACATGGCCCAGATGCCAGTGCCGGTGCCCACATCGAGGATCTTCTTTGGGTTTTCGATCGGGGGCGCATACAGCTTGTTGTCCATGAGCATGAGGGTATATTGGTGAGCGACATCGTTGCCCTCGACGTGCTGGTTGTCGGTCGGGGCCCAGTACTCAGTGGTCTTGGACGATTGATAGGTGCGCCCATGGATGGTGCGGTATTCGTAAATGCTCGACGTTATGGAAGAAGTCGACTCGCGGAAGCTTCGTGAAATGGGCGCGTCAGCACCTGTCTTGGCTGGCCTTGGCGTACGAAGGATGAAGCACAGTGGAACTCACCTGCTAGCGTCTCCACCAACGCTGGCGTCGTTGAGGTCGCCAACCACACCGGGGTCCTGGCGGGGGGCTTGATTAGCGGGGACGGGACGGGCCGGGCAGGAGCGGGGTATGGAATGGAGGCATGCTGCTTTCACCCGTGACACGCGTGAAACCTAAAAAATTGACGTACGAATTCAATGGCGTCTTGGCCCGACATCTTACACCTTGCGCCTCTTGATCGGCGTTACACAGGAATTGCGTTGCTTTCGCCGCTGCAGCTACGCAGTAACAGAGGTGTTTGTTCGGGGCAGAAACAGTGCGCTGTACGGAGCGGGATGCGAAGAAAATGAAGACGATGCAGCACGGCGAGCGGGAAGAGGGGGTTGGTTGGACCCCAGTGTCCCGCGCCGTCGCGTCTATCTAGACGCTGGGCAGCTCCGCGTGTATGCAGCTCCCTTCCGTTGTTGTGTTGCCTCGGCAGGGAACTTGGCGCGCGATTGTGATTTGTACGCCGTCGGCGTTGTAACTGCTCTCGTGATGGCGGCATGCACTGGTAATCGCTTGGCAGACCTTTTCAGGGCACCCAACCCCAGGAGCAAGCGGTCAATGCAGAGCGCTTTGCTTTGAGTTTAGCCCGGGCCGGTATCGTCGGGGCCGCCTGACCGCTGATCTACTTTTCTCATCCCGGCCCATCAACACCGATTGCAAAGGCCATCGGCAGATTGTTGGGAGAAAGAGGGCTGCATCGATCGCATGCGCCCCCAGGTGATGGCCCTAACCAGCGGAGCTGCTGCTGGAATCAATCCGGAGCCGAAATTGCGGCGATGCGCGAGTTTCGGGCAAGGACGTGGAGGGCGTTGCGATGGGATGTAGCCAATGTCACTGGACGAGACAGAGACGCTCATGAGCTGCGAGGGCGGGCTTGTAGAGTGACTGCACTGAGTTGCCGAAAATAAATCCAAACGACGAGCGAAACGATTGTTTCTAGTGTCGGCGGGCAGGGCCCTCATATTGCCCTTTTCAGGCTTGCTAGTGCAACAAAGAACCGTGGTGGCCCGGAAAGGCGAGGAAGTGTCGGGTGCCGAGACCTTTAATGTGCGGACCGCAACACCGAACTCAGGAAAGAAGCACCGATGGCGCGGGCATTCCGGGTGCTTACCACGGATAATAGCCCCACCCGAACAGGGGCAGCCAACCCGACCCTGGGGGGTATTAGTAGTTTCTCCTTCGTTAGCAAACAGGAATCCGGGCAGCCATAACTCTCAATCACACATGCCCGGTGCAGGTATTCATAGCAAGCGAGAAACTTGCTAGTCTCGCTTGTGTACTTTTGTCAGCCAGGGGGTAGTACTGTTAGTGGTACTTTAGTAAGTTAATTCCAGAACCGGCGCTCGTTTCTCAAAATTAGAACCGTAGTGAATGCGAGCCAATCACCAGCACCGGTACAGGTATTTGTCAACACGGAGTTTACACTCTAATAGTCTTACATGTAACCCCCTTTTTCCCCAACTACCTAACAATTGCACGATGCAACGACAAGCTGTCAGACAGCCGAGACCTAGGCAGCGAGATTAGAGTCATGCAGCACTTTCCTCAGCATTCCACCTCCTCGTACTATACGGGGTCAAGATACGGCTCGCCGTCTTCGCTACAGTCAGAGTGGTAGTATCGTTTCTTGGCGCCTCTATCGGGTTGCAATACGAGACAGGCTCCCAAATCTGAGTTTTTCGTGCTCAGCTGCTTACGCCACGGCAGGAAAGACGTCCCCGCTAATTGGAAATGTGATGCTAGTGTCTTAGTCGACTTATGAGGGGAAGGTTGGAATCGCAACGAGCGATGTTCCGACGCAGATTGTTTTCTTATAAATGGACAACCGCCATCCCCAGTGTTGACAATCAAATTCCACCATCCCTATCCACCTCAACTTATCCTCACTCTCTCAAGACAAAGACCGATACTTCTCCACCACCGCTACCATGGCCGTCCTCCGCACCATCACCACCGCTCTGGTCATGGGCTCCCTCGCCCTCTTCGCCCCCGCCGCCGCTGCCCCAACAGCCACCCAGGACGGCACCTCGTCCAACAAGGTCTCGCCCGACGTCCTCAAAGACCAAGCGACCTACTGGTCCAACAAGTTCATACTCGACCCCGCCACCAACCACACAATCCCCAACCCCGCCTACGCCGACACCCCCCTCTCCAAGCGCGCGCGATTCAGCCCCCCCAACGGAGCCGAGTGCCGCATCTCCGCACAGCACTACTACTACCCCAAGCTGACGTGCTCTCCCGGCCACGGCTGCGAGGACGACTCGTACGAGATCGAGGAGCTGCGCATCCGGGACCACCGCAACACCAACACCAACTTTGCTGTCTTCAATATGGAGAACGGCCAGGAGCAGTACTTCCAGCTGGATGGTCACCGTGGCTGGATTGGTGCGGCGTCGTCGACGATTTGGCAGATGTATGGCCTGCAGTGGGCTTATGGGCGGATTGAAGGGAGGGGGGGGAATAGGAGTGAGTATCTGCCTGACTATCTGGATATCTTGTTTCAAAGGAGAAAGACTGACATATGTGTAGACATGATGGGGAGTGACTATTGCTGGTATGCTGAGGGCAAGGAGTGGTGGGGATATTGGGGAGAGGCTTCGTGCAGCAATTGGTGCTCGGATTTCAAGTGGTGATGTGTTTTTCATTGTATTTTGTTCGATTTCAGGGGTTGAGGTAAAACTGGGTTGTCAGACTCAAGGCACTGTCGTCGGCCAGTATGGATATTTCTAAAATTTTCCACCGCTACCTATCAGCTCAATTCAACTCCAAGCTCGCGCAACAGCCGCCACAGCCGTCCGGTCGCCCTTTTTTTGGCCTCGGCAGGTGTGTTTCTCGCATCTTTGACAAGACGGCTCCGATCCGCCCCTTCACGTTTCAGAAGCTGTACAATATGTGCTTGACCGTGCCTAATAGCAGTTGGGAGCGCATAGAGAAGCAGTTCCCGACATGCGAGGTGGTTCAGCCGCCTGATGCGTGAGTCTTTCATTGTGGATTTCCTTATTGATGTGAGTTTTTGTTGTTGACGAACCTAGGTGGTCTGCTGTTGTCCACGGCGCACTACTGCGCACGATGGTGAAGACGAGGAAGATCAGGGCTCATTATGGTGTTGTCTTCCGAGAAGTGTGGGACCCCGAAAAACATGAGGGAGATGGACCACTTGCTGCATTCGCCCGTAGCCACAGGTAAGGATTTGCTTGATGAACTTAAAGGGGCCCTGCTGAAATGTCTGCCCACCTAAGGCAGTGGGATGCATTCGAGGGAGTTTACAAATGCGGCAACCGAATGTCGTGGTATGTTAAAAAGGTAAATGTCACTCCCTCTTATTCGTGCGTGTCCAGTATCATGCATCTTGACATCAGTGTTTCTTACCTGCCATCTCAATACAGGGCGAAGAGTTCGACAATACGAAAACTGTGGCGTTCCCATTTTACAGGAACTTTGGCCTGCACAACTCCCTGAAAAATGTGCAAATCGAGCTCTAGGCATACGTCGATGGCGACGAGGGGGCAGAGGGGCCACCATTCAAGGATCTCGGTAAGTCCCATCCCTGAATTCCCCTCCAACTCGTTCATGATGGGATTGAGCTCATGGGAATCAGACTGTCGTATGCTAGCGATCCTGCGACTGGACTTTTCGGCGATCAACAAAAGCGAGTTTCCGAAACTGAGATCGCCAGCTGGAGAGAAGTACTTCCGGATCAATTTCAATCTCGTCATGACCTTTAGCACTATGATCGCGTTTAAGTTGGAGTACAAAGGGCAGGTTCGCGGCGATGTCACAGCGGAGTACATCGAGGCCATACCGATGCAAGCCGATAGCTGCCCATAAGCCAGGTAACGTAGGTGCACTCGCGGCAGTAGAATAGCGTGTGAAATACAATTTCCCCATATGACTATGCATTTGCTCGAAAATACCAAACTACCGTGATTTCTTAGAATTTGCGGGCTTGAATGCAGGCGTCGTTGAAGGGGCAGACTCGCCGAACATTGGCGGTGTGTCTGGGGGGCTTGGCAAGAATGCATGGGCCGCACCTGCTGTCGGAGTTGCCCGACCAGCGCCACTGGACACCTCAGCTACAGGCAGGCACCTGCGGACGCATTCGCGGGCACATTCACGTTTCTCCCACGTCACTTCACCGCGGCTTCCATTCCACGCCAATTCGCAACACAAGCAATCCAGGAATACGATGACTGTAGTGTACGAGCCAAATGGGCCTCTCTGGGACGCTGTGGTACGGGTCGTTCAAGCGACGGGGTGCCCTGCAGACCAGGCCACCGCAGCGCTCAAGGTGAGCCGTCGGAAGGGGGCGTGAGGTGGAGACGAGTTGACGCTGATTTCGGCCAGGTGTGCGACAACATCGTCGAGTCGACGATATTATGTCTTGTGCGACCCCACAGTCACTGTTGTGTGTTTTGCTGTCGCCCCCAACTGACTTTGTCCCAGTCCGATCCGTGGTTTACGGTGCGGCCCCCGAAAGCCAAAGCCGAAAACTCTCATCCAAAGGCTCCGCAGACAGCGCGCAGTGAAGATTTGCCTGGTAGGCACATCCACCAACCCCGAGTATGCTGTCGTACTGATCGCCTGTTAGAACTCGATAAACGTCAGGGAGACAAGTATTCCGCCGGCGGGTGGAGTCTGTATGACGGGCTTCAGCCCGTTCCATCTTCGGAGGCAGAAAATGATGGCATGGACGGACCAGGTCAGATCTACCCAACGTCAAAACTATGAATACGTTCTTCCACCGATCTGTAGTAGTGCGAAGCGCTCAGTGGGCAGGAGTGAACTCGAAGGAGGTGCTCACAGTCGCAAAGATTCCAACGCCACTACGTCTGGAACCGCGGCCCCCACCCTAAGTACGACCCCGGCTGAAGTAAAAGGGGTTACGGCAGAGTTCGGACCGTCTCCAGAGCTCGATACTATCCCATCGTGGCTTGTGTTGCCTTCTTTGCGAGACCCAAGGGCATCGCGGAAGTTCAACCCCAGCGAGTCGGTCGGAGGAAAGCTCGATATCATCCGGCTGCTTTGACTCCTTCGGCGGGGCCACCTATCACCCCGAGCATTGAGGCAATACCTCTCCCACATCGAAGACGATCGGCTCTCAGAGGCCATAAACCAACTGATTGAGGGTATAAATCTAATATTCTTCATTGCCGACAGCAACGATGCCGACATCCTCCGGGTGTGGGTGGCAAAAGGGGGCAACATCGACGCCTATCTCCATCCCTCCATAGTACCTCTGATTGCGTTCGTAATCCTCCTGGGCCAGAAAAAGAGGGAAGATACGACCTTACTTGTCAAGACTCTTGTATCCCTTGGCGCCGACACCTCTGTGATACCCCGAAAGCTGCTCATTCCTTTCCTAGACGAAGAATAGCTACGGCAGGATGAGTCCTTTACCCCCAGCCCGCAACCAAGCTTGGTTCATCGAGGCTATTTATCGGCAACTGAGCGAGCACCTCAATCTCAGTCAGCGGTACATCCTAGGAGGCTGGTCATACGGTAACCGCCGGTTTACAAGACCGCCTGGCCCATGTCCTGGAAGCCAAATTTGGGGTACGTGCCATAAATTTCTTTGTTCTGTGAGAATGAATGATCTAACACCGTCCCAGTATCCCTTTGCTGGACGAGTATCTTCTGTCATCCCGTTTCTTCCATTCACCCCTGATGAACAAGCTGTCATCGCTCACAAGTACCTCCTCGACCTTGTCACCTCCATGAAGCAGCCAAAGGCAATTCAACAGAGCCAGCTCATCGGTGCCATCAACTTGAGATTCCGTCAGGAGACGGCATTGTGCAGGAACCTTGCGAGCAAAGACTACCACGCAGACACTGGCGCGCGCAGCCTTGAGGCTGCCGTGAAGAGGCGAGTCAGAAATGCAGTTGTCAGAAAGTCCCTGGAGAGCAGCCAGGTGACCCACGAAGAAAATACAGTAGAAGACTACGTGGTGGATATCGGCTCACAAGGAGAGATCGTGGTGTTGGATACATGATCCGACATGGCTACAACTCGGGGCGTCTCGAATCCCTCGAGGCATGGCGTCAGTACATTGACGCTGTAGGGTGCTGTTCACGACATTACGATCAGAAAAGCCGACAGACCTACAGCATCGATGCAACCTTCCAGATTCCGAACGCCATTCGCCCCTGCAACAGACAAACACAGCCTGAGGGAGGCGGTGCGCTTGAGGGCTGCAGGTTCAGGATGGCCTAATTCGTGGTTCGCGCTTCATCCCCGTAGACGCAGGCTCAGCCACACTCAACATGAACCACGATTGGGACAACCGCCACCAATGGCAACCACCAATCTCCACTAATTGCTTCTTCAGTCAGGCTGCATCATGGAGAGTGGGTCCCTGTGGCCAATGGCGTTCACTTGTCCTATTTCCCACAACTGCAGCGCTCGGACATCGAGGTTGACTTGTGCAATTGGTTAAATAAAACATGTTTATCCCCTCTTCAGACCCAGCTCAAGATCACGTTCTCGGCAATTCAAGTTGACAAGATGGCGAACATGGACCCTGACAACAACGGCGCGGCGCACAACGCGCAGGCTGAACCCCTGACGGACATTCATATCGACGTTCAGTTTGCAAAGATTGTTCCGCAGAGCAACACTCCAGAATACGCCAAAAGATACGCCCGGGAGCCATGGAAGCATTGTCGCGACGCGCCAAATACCTTTCTCAGCATCAGGGTCAACAACCGCGATGAGTTCATGAGACAACTGAAGAATTTAGATCCTGCGAAACACCGCCGCGTTCAGCATGAGATTGACCGTATCGAAGAAACGCGTCTCCGATTTGAGGCGTATGATGACAAAAGGCACATGTTTGACGCATTGAGAGAGTCGCAACGCGCCTGGAGAAACGAAGTGGCCGAAAATATCGATGACTATCTTGAAGAGAACCTGGAGAAGGCTCACTATGAGCACCGCGAGAGAGATCTGGCCCTCCTCCGCCGGCTGAAGATTAATTGGGAGTCTTCGGACAAAGAAGAGCGCCACAGCGAGGATGTTCCTGGACGCCAGCCAAGTGATCCGGAGCCGGATCACGGATTCAAGGCATGCGCCATGTATTTTCGACCAACAGATGATGGAACAGGGTGGGTCGGCGACTCTTCCAATCACACCAACTACATTGGCAAGTTTCCAAACCAGAAGATATCGGTGCACCAGTTGCTTCAGCATGATGAAGACAATCCGTTGTCGAAAAACGAGGGGAGCTACCTCCGTTACTTTCACTTCCCGGCAAACAACATGAGCTGGATTGAGGTATTGTATTCCTGGGTTTTGGCCCCCTCGAAGAGACTTTGGCTGAAGTGACGCAGCAAGCAATGGCGAGATTTTATAATGAGCCCGACATTGTTCACGACGACTACAAACAACAGTCAAAAATGACTCGAGCTGAGAGGCTGCTGTGCCGCGAGTTCTGGCGTGGTCAGCTGCATGGAAGCGGGAGCAAAGCGCCGGTGCATGCGAGACACATGAGGTCTCGCTGCTCTGTCGTGCCTCGTGGTGAGTTCGCCTATCACCAGCCTTTGTGTTCATCCGAGCTAATCTCGTAACCGGCAGACTCTTCCTCCGAAACAGCGACTTGCGGGACAACAGCCCAACCTCATGAAGCCCAGAGTCCCAAGACGGGGAACAATCTTGCCCTGTTTGTACGTCATACCCCTTATCAGATCAGCACCGAAAGCCTAACACCCGTAGCTCCCCTATCTCCACTGGGAAACCGACAGTCGCAGGGCCAGTATGGTCCAAGCCATCAAGGATGCCCCCGGAACCCGGTCAAGATCAGCTCGAAAGACTGAAATCGATGTGGTGACAGTCATGCAGAAGAAGGCCGACCGATCAAAGAGTTGGCACACCAAGACTGTCGGATCCTCGGAGAGACCGAGACGGTCAGCTTTGGGCCAGTATTTGATCAACCTCGCCCGAGTGGCTGACGCCATGGATTATGAGGCCGATGAGCAACTACTGCGCGAGAACTTGCATAACGACCCCCCTCTCCACATCCGACGTACCCTTGACCAGTATTACTTCTTAACGCTAGACGACACCTCTGCTAGGGATAGAGACCAGGTTGTTTACAGAGAGACGAGAGCTGGACGAAGCTTCCACAGCCGGAACACAAGGGTTGTGATGGTTGATCAGCTCTGGCTCTGGATTTTGGACGATCATACAATTATCACGTCGTTTCCCAGGAGATGGGGGCGAAATAAGCCTGATCCGTCGGGGGTTCACAAGTGTCTGAGGGAGCACGTGTCGAATAACCCAAATGTGAAGTCGATTCACCATCTGGGTATGTCACCAAATGATGATCTTCGCGTGGGACACTCATCTGACAGAAACAGCTCTCCTCATAATCGACCAATGCTCCCGTGTCTTCTTTGACCGCACCAAGCCCCTCGACCAACGTCCAGAAGTAATCGACATCTTTGGCTCGGCCATTGGCAACGTGGTAAGCCCCGCTGTTCCATTTCTTTAACCCAGCCCAGCCCCTGACAGCCACCAGACTGAACTCACAACCATCGCCTACGACGGCTTCTGGCGCAACACGGCTTTGCACTCGCGCACGCTCAACACCTTCGTCGAATCCCTCTCCCAGCCCTCCAACCAGAAATACCTCGACATCAATCCCGAAGGCACCCTACTCCGCGAAGCCCAAGACATTGCCGAGGAGCTCAAAATGATGCGTCGTGTATTTGCGCAGCAGAACCAAGTTGTCAAGGATTACCGTCGTCACTTGGGGCTTCTTTCCGGCGATGTCCGGTACGAGAGAGACGTGTTGCGGTCGGTGCTTGCTTCTCTTTCGCAATCATTCCAACTTGACTCGGATCAGGATGAGAGGGCAGAGACTCCGGCTGTCACAAGAAAGGCAGTAAAGCAACCGACACAGTTTGATGAGGCAGTACAAGCGGCGGATATCCTACTAGAGTTGATTGACAATCGACAAGCAGAGCTGCAGGATTTGGAGGAATCAGCGCTACGCACGTGCAGGCAACTCGAGGGCCTGTTAGGGCTGAAGCAGCAGCAAGCGAGTATTGTCGAGGCGAAGGCTGCGCTGAGGAGGGCGGATGAAAGTGTCAAACAGGGGAGGGCGATCATGGCGTTTACTTTGGTGACCATCTTTTTCGTAAGTGCATTCCATCCATTAGATAACTGGGTCCTTTGTGGCTGCGTCATGGTCAAGGGGGTCCTAACCGTGTAACAGCTGCCGTTGGGCTTCTTTGCAACCTTTTTCGGCATGAACAACTCGGACATTACAGGGGATGCGTGGATGTCCCTGAACCAGCAGGTCACGTACATGTGTAAGTACCTCCTTACTCTCCGCCATCTTCCGAGGCATGGCCTAACCTCAACAGTCATACTCTCGGCCGTCGTCGTCACCGTCTCGGTCTCGATTGCATTCAGCCCGTGGGTCAGAACGGTGCTCGATTTTTGCTTTCACGTCCCGCTTGCATATGCTGCCGAGTACAGCGGGGTACGCCATTTCTGGAAGTCGTCTCCCCTGGAAGGCGGCAAAGTGAAGAGGAGGAACCACATATCGATGGCAAAGATATCGCGGAGAAGGCAAGAAATGGAAGAGGCAAGACGGAAAAGCCCGCGCGAAGTGCGAAAGATGTCTGGTGGGGGAGATGAGGGGATGCAGCACAGTCGGTTTAGGAGAAGGCCGGAGAGGGTCGAGACGATGGTCTGATAGCGAGCGAAAGTCCCCTCAGACCACCTCCCCAACATCCCCGAATACGAACCCCAAATACGATGACGGGCTAGAATTGTGGATATCTGGTTGGTGTCAGGCGCACGATGATTTCCCCTTTCTATCCCACAAGAAACATTTTCTCCTAGTGCAGGCAGCCATCTCGGGGATACTCTCAAGCTGTAGAAGAACCCCGAGCAGGCCGAGTCTTGGCCTGCAACCAAAACCCGAAGCAAGAGGGGAAGTTGGTGGCGTCATTCTTGCTTGGGTCTCAGCCGCAGCCCTTGTCCGAGACTCGGCTCACCGGTTCCGGGGGCGTGGTACCAATTAGACTCCATCCTTGTTTTTCCTGACTCGGTGGGCTCCAGGGATACCGGCCCCTGTCTCTTTGGAGCATGGACCGGCGGAACATGCAATCCTGTTCACCCGCCCATCCCACCGGGACGCAGATGCAAAAGGGCGCTATCCCCTCGCGCCCCGTCTTTTCGCCCGCTCGCTAGCGCTCTCCATCTTCACGATCATCGAATCGTCGCAACACTTGTTTATCAGGAATGATCGACTCCAGACTAGCATGGACGGCGGCCAGCATCCTCCGGCAAGCGACAACAAGGGGCCGGCGCTCCTCGCCTCGGTCTGCACGCTGCACGTGGTAGCTGTTGTCATCTTCGTCGTGCGACTGGTGTCACGCCTGACTCCCAAGTACGCGCTCACAGTGACGGACTACATGATAAGCATCTCCCTGGTATGGCCCTATCGGCGGTGGTTGGCGAAAGGAGTCCACATCTTAACACGGTCTTGCACAGGTATCCAAGTGCGTAACAGCCGGCCTGACGATAGCCGCTGTGGCCAACGGCTTTGGAAAACACGCCGTGTATCTCGCAGCGAGCAGCGTCGGGAAGATCGGGCTCTACGCTTTTCTCACCTTCATCTTCAGCACAATATCGACGGGGTTTGCGCGCATCTCGATTGCATGTCTGCTGCTGCAGGTAGCGACCGCGCGGCGATGGAGGCTGGCTCTGTGGACAACCATCGTCCTGCAGGCACTGGTCATGATAGTGTACTGCGTCGTGCAGCTGGCCCAGTGCCACTCGGCCATCTCGCGCAAGATTGACATCAAACAGACGCAGTGTCTCACGCCGTCACAGGTGTGGTCGTTCACCTACGTGAGCATCAGTGAGTTCTTCTCTCCATTCCCTGTCCTGGTAAGTCATTGGCTAACAGCACGCTCGCAACCAGGCATCGCCATGTTCAGCGACCTCGTCTGCGCGCTAATCCCGATCTTCCTCATCCGCTCCCTCACGCGGTCTCTCGTCGAAAAGATGCTCATCTCGCTCCTCCTCGCATCATGCCTCATCGCCAGTGGTATTGGCATTGCCAAGTTGTACTGCATGTCTCAATTCGACTTCTCGTCCACCGACGGCCTCTACCTGATGGTCGACATGTTTATCTGGTCCCGCGCCGAGGAATCGGCGATTGTCATCGCAGCTTGTGCGCCTCTGTTGAAAGTCCCTGTGGAGAAAGCATTGCGGAGGCTGGGTGTGCGAGGTTTCAGTATCCCAGAGCCGGAGCTTAATTCCATTGTCACCACAATGCCTGACACAGGGGAAAGCAAAGGGTCATCGCGTTTGGAATGGGGCACGGATAGCCAGCGGTCAAAGACGAGTGGAGCCCCTTCGTCAGTTCAATCATAGCACCCAATTCTACCCAACCTCTTTACAGGCTACCTACCCCCTTTCCAACTCACAACCCCCTCAATCACCACCGCACTTGTAGTAAGTACGCTGACTTTAGCCAACTAACGTGAGGGTTGTGATGTTTATAACGTCCCGGGAGATTTGATCAGTCAGGTAGGTGAATGGTAGATTGCGACTCTTCACAGTGCCAACCAACCACCACGTAGCGTGCACTTGAAGCCGGAGGTGGAGAGCTTGACACGTCGTGATCACGGCCACAAAACGTGCGAAGGCGAGGACTGAAATTTGGACGTTTCAGTTAAGGTGGAGCCTGGAATGGGACAGCCAAGGCCGTGCTCTGGGGGAACCTATCGTGGCCCGGGCATCAAGAAGTAGAGACGGGAGGCACAGGAAACAGTACGGCGCAGCAGGGAAGGAACGGGCGATAATAGATTCACACAGCACGCTAAACTCCGTACCTGCCAACAAACCTGATTGCATTCTCTTCTTGTCTTTCCGTGACTGTTTTGAGACACTGTTCCAAATATGACAAGACTTCCTCCCCAATCCCCCCTGCTTTCGGTCACATCACTCCCGACTTTATCCTTGCTGAGACCGTCTCTGTTCTTGCCGCGTCCCGCCGCCTTCGCGATGAGCTCGCCAATTCGCTCACACCCACAACAGCAACTTTCGCATCCGTCCTCGTGCCCCCCATTGACGACGAAAATGCCGCCAACTGCCGACTCAAACCCCTCGTCCTCCTAGCATCTGTGTCGCCCATTTCCGAGGTGCGCGATGCGGCGCGCAAAGCCGAAAAGCTCATTGCTCAAGCTAGCACAGAAAACCTTGTGCGCCAAGACATTGCCGCTCTGATCAGGGGTGTCGTCGACAAGGGCGAAGAGCTTGAGCCGGAGGATATGCATCTGCTGACCAGGAAGAGCCAAGAATGCGTTTATGTCTCGCCGGCGGACAGTACGTGGTATCTGAGTGCAAGTACGGAGCTGAGCGAGTTGCTTTCACTTTCGCGGAAGACGCTTAGTGATGGAAACGAAGACGGGATTGCTTTTTCCAGAGATCTGGATGGCTTACCGGCATCTGTTCTTGCGACCATGAGGGCGACGGACGAGAATGGTGGTGACGGGGGTGACAATGTGTGGGTCACGTTTCGGAAGAGCCATTACGCTGCCGTTATGCGCCATGCCTCGTCAGTGGAAATGAGGAAACGCCTTTACGTCGCCAAACAGCAGCGGTTCCCCGAGAGTGTCGAGAGCTGCAGAGAATCGTTATGCTGCGAGGCGAGATTGCACACATGCAGGGATTTACTTGCCACGCCGTTCTGAAGATGCAAGAGAGGATGGCTGAGAGCATTGAGGGCGTGAAGAAGATTCTAGAAGACATGCGAAAGAAATTGCAACTTGTTGCCCGGCTGGAGGAGCAGAGGCTTATGCGGCTGAAGTTGGAAGACTCGCCCACTGCCGAAGACGGGAGTAACCAGGAGCAGGGAGTCATCTACCCTTGGGAATGGAACTACTACGACCAAAAATTTATGGAGCGCAACTACTCGGCTAAGACATTGGAAATTGCCGAGCACTTCGAAGTCCAACACACCCTTGAGGGGCTATTCAGTATACTGTCCAATCTCTTTGGCCTGCAGTTCGACTGTCTTGAGAGTGCCAGTGAGGTGGAAACCTGGCATCCGGAAGTAACGATTTATGCCGTCTGGTATACGGACAATGGTGGTGGCGACAGCGGCAACGGCTTTGGCTTCCTCGGATATCTCTATCTCGACTTGTTCGGCAGGCCGGGAAAGTATGAAGGGGCTTACCAATCTATGGTCGCTCTAGGATTTGTCAGCGCGTGCGGGATACGTCACTATCCGTCGTCCGCCCTAATTTGCAGCTTCTCTCGTGGGACAGACGATTGGAATGACATGCTAGGTCCCACCCTGCTACTGCACAGCGAGATGCGAACCGTGTTCCACGAACTTGGTCATGCTATTCACTATCTTGTCTCCCGTACCAAGTACGCTCTCCCCTTTTCCAAAGACTTCGTCGAGATACCCAGCCTTCTGCTTGAGCACTGGGTCTGGGTGCCACAAGTCTTGAAGAGACTGGGAAGACACTATCAGACCGGAATGGAGCTCCCGGAAGCCCTGATCCGGGATCTGGTTCGAACCAAAAACGTCAACCAGGCACATACGATGCTAGGCGAAGTGCACCTGGCGTTGTTTGATTTGGCTATTCATTCTCCCAGGGGCCACCATCCGGACCATGAACTGGACCTCACGCGTCTCTGGAATGAATCTAAGACGGATGTCGTGGGTTTGCCCCTTGGTGAGAGCGAAGACGAGGGTTTTGGACAAGCTGGGTTCCCGCATATACTCAGGAAATATGACGCTGGGTACTTTGCTTACCCCCTGTACGTATTTCGGACCTCACAGCTGCACCTGGTTCGCCGAGCTAACACGGGGGGTTCTAGATCCAAAGTATACGCAAGCGATATTTACTCGGCTGTTTTTGCTACAGACCCCATGCGCCCCGAGGCAGGCCGAAGGTATCGCTCTATGATGCTCGAGCCAGGCGCAAGCAAGCCCGAGGCAGACATTTTGAAGGATTACATGGGGAGGGACTGCCATGGCGATGCTTACTATGCCGAGCTGTAAAGAGTATGCAAGATGCATGAGAGAAGCGAAGGTATGCCTTGTTGTTTTTGGCACAGAGCTGTGTGATGAATCCGATAATATTTCTTTACATGGAGAAGAGGGACCCCTTCTTTTGACCCGAGCCTGCATACCCAGCGAAATGCCTCGTCGTGTCTAACTGGGCAACCAAACTGTCCACGTTCAGAATAGCCAACAGAAAGATTTGGGAGCCAATCGTTTCCCGACAAATGCAAAAAGGGGGCACAGACCGTCGCTAAATAAGGGAGCCGCCCCTTTTCGTTTCTTGCTCGCCATCAATCCTTCTCTCCGACAGCTAAGACGAATACTGACCACGGACAAATTCACCAGAATCCTTCCCTTGGAGGACATCCAAAGCATCGCCTCAAGGTGCCCGATCAACGATCTGCACTCCCTGAGCCTCACCTGTCGCTACCTCCATGAGGTGTGCAGCAGTTTTTTCTCAACCATGCCCGCAACCCAACCTCAGATCACATCCCCGACAAAGAGGCGCTGCGCAAGTTAATCACTGACAAGATAGCATCAAAGGCTCTAGCCCAAGGGAGAGCAATTTGGACTCGTCTCGTTACAGCGTTGTCCTGCCTCCCGTCTCTGCTCGATGAGCTGGCCGCGCTTCTGGGGCCCCTCAACTCTACCGTCGATCACGCCGGCAAGCGCGATAAGCCCTGGCCGCCTCCAGCACTAATCCCGCCGTCAGCAATCAACATCATCGGTGTGCTGAACACCTTGGTGGTTCTCGGCTGTGAGCAACCTACCTTTTCCTTTGCATTGAACACCCTTTTAATGAATCTCAGACACCACGATCACGAACTCAAAGGCCATGATCGCCCTGCTCAATCTCGCGTCACGCATCCCCGATCCCGAATACTGGGCAACCTGGCTCCAGGAAACCCGCGTCAGCCTAGCCTGCCAGGTCATCTTCTGCCTAGCACTGGAAAAGCTCAGCAGAAATCTCAGCAGGGCAGGCGAAATAGGTCGGAACCACGAAGAGCTCGTGCGTGGAAAAACAGCCGGCGCAAAGCTACTAATCGACACATTCTTCGGGCCGGACGAAAGTGCAACTCAAAACCACTTCTCCCGCGTGTCCGAGGAGGGAGGCTACATGGTTTCTCTTCCCATCATAGTAATCATCGTTCCCTTCACGGCCAGACGCGGCGAGCCTGGCAGGCCGGATGCTCCTTGCCGCAGTGCCCTGCCCCTGACCAGCCCCTTATTTCAACACATACCACTCCCTGACGGCGAACAGATCGGGGTCGGAAAAGGCACAGCGCGATCAATGAGTGCATTTGGGTTAGCACCTTCTTGGCCCCTCTGGCTCAAGAGCAACATCGAAGCAGCAGTCAACGACATTACAAGCGGAGAATGGATCGGATACGCGGCTCCCACCAAAATTTTGTGGGCGGTATCACCCTTTCACAATATCCATTTCGTTGCCGAACAGGACAAGGACAGTCCAGGCGGTTGGTTACTGGCGGCAAAGGACTGCTTTGATATCAATGGTCTTCCATGCCAACTAAGCGGCTCTATCGCACGGGACGGCCGTTTTGCACTCGTTATGGAGGTTACCAGGGTTTGAAGGATAGATATGCAGGGAATGATGACGCCGCTGGGCCTGGCCGGGCATAATCGCGTGCCAGGGCGCTCAAGAAGTCTGTTGATGTGGTTTTATAAGAGGGAGTGGGTGAAGAGGAGGTTGTGATTCGACCTGGGGTTAGTACGTGTAGTCGCATCGGCAACCTCACAGTCAGAGTAATAAGACGGGTTACTACACGACAGAAATCCAATTACTATCAACTCCATCTCCCTTCTCGGATATTTGTTCCATCGAGCTCTGGAGACACTCGATATGGGTCTGTCAACTCCGCAGATTCTCATCTTCGTTTCCCGTCACACCTCTAAACTCCCTGCAGCTGAGGTCTTTTACCGACGTCGTCGGTCAATGCCAAGCGTGGTGTCATACAGGGCACCTAACTTCCGGCCACACCGTTTCCAGAACCCGTCTCCCGGTCTCTTCCCATTCTTAGCGAGCGAGGGAGTTGGTAATTCGCCCTTCTCGTGACTGACAGGGAGGCAGCTAGAGTCAAACACACTCGTGCAGCACTTTCTGAATGCAGGTCGCTCCAGGTATCGGTAGTAGTTGGTGCATCTCCGATTAGGACACTAAAGGATTTGTCTGGTCTCCCTGTCCCACCGTAATGCATATGAATCTGGGTCTAAAGCCCCAAACCAGGAGTAATCGGGGGAACTTGATGTCGGATATACGGCAGAGCAAGATATGAAGCGGTCATAGGATACCTCAAGGCACCGGCCTGCAGCGATACACGGCGCAACCGACACGGTCCAATCAGCCCGCGTCCCGAAGGCATAGCTCAGAGATGTCTTGGTCGCGTGGGCCCTACCTTTTTTGTACCTCGGCGTCTCGGCCATGGAGTGGGCTGGTTCCACCGGGAACAGCCGACGGCTCGGGTCCTCTCGACAGCACCGCTACTGCTCTTCCTGTGCATCGCCAGTCCCAGAGATTTGTTTGAGTGGTTTAAGCGGCGGTGCAAGCGACCACCGTGCGTTGGGTGGGTATTTGTCACCGAAATCCAGGCAGCAACATTTGTTTGGGTCGAAGCACCTCATCTCAGGAATCTGTCCGGGAGCGGCCTGGGGGAGCAGAAACTTGCCTACACTCTTCCGCAACTTTCTCAGGTGGGCGGCCATATCTTCTACAGAAAGGCATCTACCAGGCTCGGGCTCAGGCAGAAGAAGATGGCCCGACCACCGCATGTGTAGGACCGCGTACTACCCCTTCCTAAAGAGGCGAATTGTTGGGTAATTACGTCTTTTGTATATCGGTGGTGCCATCAGCCTCGGGCTCGATACCGTCAGCCCTAGAGTTTCCAATACCGTGGTGTGCCGGCGCATGACTGGGATGTCGACATGTTCGTAGGTCTACCACTTTCCCGTCAGCTGCATCACATTTTAGAAGGTCGGATTTGGCCTTAATAACTTCCTTCCAAGTGATTGAACCGTGCTCACAGATCCGGACATATCCTTGGTGCCCGATGCAGGTCCGGTCTCGATACTTTTGTCTCTCAGCCGCCGAAAAGAAGGCTGCTGGGTGATGCATTGAGCATGCCTCACAGTATAGCCACTTATTTGCCAATTCCCACTTTTTGGGGGGGTTTTCGCTACGTGTTATTTGGCATAGTAGGCATTGTTTTTGTGCCATGTTAGAGCGGATAAGGTGGCGAAAGACACTATCGTGCGCCAAGCTTTCGAAAGTTGCAGTCCCCCTCAGCCAAGAGAAGCTTGGGCTATCCTTTGGAAAATCAAAGGGGTCGCGGTGCCAGTGCTGGAAGGAGCGGTCCGAGAAAAGTCGCAAAAAGACGCGGTCGGCGCGGCGAAGACACTGAATACTCGTGGGGTGGAGAAGTTTCATGATCTCAAGGAGTAGCTCCTCTGGGAGATCGAGAAGCTTACGCGCCATAACCTTTTCGGTCCCGATAGGGAATTTGCAGATGAAGGTGGCGCAGGGTGAGGTGCGAGTCGCGTCATAAGAAAAGCATGGAGGAAGGGAAGACAAGGAGAAAGAAAGATGAGCAGGACGCCTGCACCGCGTTAAATGCACGCGGTGCCCTACGACCCAGCATCTTCAAGCTTTTCGCTTTCCCGTGTTCTCCGGAAGCTTGTTCGTTACTTCGGCTTTGCCAAAGCTTTGACAACACTGCACCAAAAGCCGGAAGATACCGACGGGACCGAGACATCGAGCCGTCAGTCGCCTCCTTTCCTCACCGTCCTGCCGAACCGGTAGAAGGTGCGCCTGCCTTACTTTATGCGGAGAACGATGCAAAAAACGGGGAGGAGCAAATCAGAGGGGGGTGGCATGTCAAATGTGAATTCTCAACCGGCCGCGGTCCAACTCCTTCTTCTTATTCTTATTCTTTGGCGACGACACAAACCCAAAGCTTTCGACCACTTCGCTGTTTTTTTGCTGTTCGTGGTTTTTTTTGTACACCATAAGACCTCGATCTCACCCAGGTCCGCTCCGCCGCCGCCGCCGAAAATGCTGGCGTTTTTCCTCCTCCTCCTCCTCCTCTCCTTCGCCACTGGGTCTCGGGACCCTCGTCTCCCTGGGCTTGCCCCCTTGGTGTTTTTTCCGGTCTCGGACTTCACTTGTACGTCAACCGTACCACCCACATCACAGGCCATTCGCGTTGTTGGGCCAGTTTTGCGTGATGATCGTTAAGTCCAATCGCTAACATAGGTGTTTCTCAGGTGTCACCACCTCCGCTCCGCCGACCTGCCCACCCCCCTCCCTCTCCATCTCCATCGTCACCGCCACCATGACGATGACGACGACGACGACGACCCCCGGCGCCACGGGTCACAAGCGGGCGCGGCCCATTTTTGATATTGTTGTTGAGTTCCTGGGACCTGGGCCCACAAATCCCACGGTCATTGATTGGGGGAGGGTCGCCCTTCGGGCTTTCGGTTTGGGGTCTGTGGTTGTGTGGTTGGTGGAGGAGGGGAGGGTGTTGTGTGGTTGGGTGCGTGGGGGCTTTGCCTCCAAGTAGATGGGACTGGGTTGGTGTTTTCTTTTGTTTTTTGAAGGTTTGTTAGCTTGGCCGGCCGCTGCCGTGCGCCCTTCGGGGCGTTATAAATTTTGGTTTAGTTTTTGGGGGGACATGGAATCCGCTTGCTTGCACTCGTGCATTCGTGTTGGGTCGTATGGCAATGCTTGAGGATGTGGACGCCAAACAGCAAGGCATAAGTTGTGATATGAGAGGACATGAGAGACCTCGACCGCATTCTCAGATGCCTTACTTGCATCGCAAGAGGCTTCTCCAAATGCAAGAGATGTGCGATGTGCGATGTATCTCCTGAGGCCCATATTTGCATTGTTGTAGGCCCAGGCTTGTCCGGTCTGTCAGTGCTGAACGATTGAGCCGATTCAGTCAGACTAGGCTTTCGCGTTGATCTTTCCTGGATGTCAAGTTGTTTGGCGAGTTTCCTCGTGGTCGCTGTCTGCTGCTCTTCCAAAGAACCAGACAACGTACCCAAGGGCCGACGACACATTGCGCTTTAGAAAGGCGATTACGGATGATGGAGCTCGGTTGACCAAGCGTATGGATGATCATTACGCCAAAATGGAGAAAAAATGGCAAGGAACGCTGAGCAAAGTCCTGGGCGCATTTATCGATGACATTGTCACTTATAGCGACACCGCCGAAAGGCATCTGGAACACCTGAAAGCGGTAATGGACTTGCTCCAAGATATAACCTAGCCTTACGGTGACGACAAGCTCATAGACATCCCCGGGTGGACAGCGGACTCTGAAGACGAGCCGGACACTGAGAACAAGCCTTTCGTAATCTCCCAGTCCCACCGAAGCTGATCCACTTTCCCTTTGGCCTATCATCATGTGGGTTCGAGCGGCAAAAAAAGAAATCGTTCTCTTGAATGAGTTATCGATGCGTCAGCCGCGAATCGAACGCGGGGCCCATCGATGGCAACGATGGATTTTACCACTAAACCACTGACGCTGTGATGTATATTTTGAGAGTAGCCCGTGGAATTGTACAAGTGCCAGGCACGCCCGCCGGAATTGCTCTGTTCATAGGACATTCAGTTTGCGCATTTGACTTCGACCTGCTTCGGAACAGTGCCCCCGGGCCACTAACTAGAGCGAAAACCTTTGAGCACAGATTCTTCTGCAATGCCACGATTCTCTTGTAGTTGGATCCAACTGCCAAGAAACCGCTGTGTTCGAGTAGGTTGTTGACCTCAAGTACGAAGACTGCGGCCAAAACAAAGGGTCCTCTCGCCAGTGCGGGAGATGCCTTGTTGGTGTCAAGATGGGCTATGATTTTTGTTGTTTAGATCATCCCCCATTTTGCAAAGACCTGCGTGCATCGTCCTGTACTAATGGAAGGCTTTTTTCAGGGTGTTGATGACCGAGTGGTCTGTTCAGGGACAGCTGGTTGACGGGCTAGGGTTGGTTGCATGCAAATGCACGGACCCAAACCGAAGCCCAGTTGTGTGAGACGACAAGATCAATCAATACAAAGCCCCGAGCTTCCAGTCTGCCATTTTTAACATCTGCAAGCAAACCGTTTTACTCGGAGGATCTTGATTTTGCCTCGCCAGACTCGCGTTATTGCGCGATATCCCGTTGGTAGAAAGTCACTGCAATTTTAGCCTTCAACGAGGTGGCGGTCAAAGCCAATTCACGAGGGTTAGGGGTCAATGCCAACCTCGCCCTGGAACTTCATGCGGCTTCCGAATTGCCTGCACACACAGCCACAATTGGGTTGAGTGTCGGAGGCCGCCCAGCCCCAGGCCGCCCAGATCAGGTTATTATCGTTAGTTGGGTCGAGATATTGTGCATGCGGCAAACCCCCTTTGGAAGGCTCTAGGTCGTTCATCTGGCTTGCATCCAATTCTCCAATGTGAATTCCTCAAACCGCGATGTTTGTAATTTGAACCCGACGTTCATTAGGGTTCGGTTGGCGATCGGGATATGGAGATGGGGTGCCTGCGCACCCAGCGGCGGGTGGGCACGCGGGCCGGGTGGGGTTCGCCCAGATTGGCCGGCGGCCGATGGCTGATGCAAGAGGGAGCCCGCTGCGACGATGAGGCTCTGAGGGCCGCCCGCCTGCCTGCTGTGGAAAGGCAGCGAATCGTGGGGCGACGACTGGATAAATACGCCCGTCCCAGGCGGGGAAATTCTGAAGTGCAGATTCTGGCGACTCTCGCTGCAAAAAATCCGCGCCAAGTGGAATTGGAAGAGCAAGCATGGCCCATGGCTCAACAAGCCCCGTCTGGGACTCGGTTAACACCTACCGCCTGCGAAAAGACCTCCTCCAAGAGTATCTGAAATCTCAGTTTCCCAAACACAAGGACTTCAAGATTAATGTGAGTGCGATTGGGCGCCCTGGGCTGTCTTGCAGCGTTCTGTCATTGTGGGGTGATTGAGGTTCTGATGCCCATTGAACAGCTGTCAGAAGATGGGAGGGAGTTCTGGGTGTTTGAGGTGCCGAAAGCCCTGACGAAGGTGAGTAATCGGGCACTTGGTGAAATGCGACAGCAGCGGCTGACTCTTTGCAGAAACAGAAAGACTACATCGACGACCATGTGAGGCTTCCGTCTATTGATGATGACGGCTTTCTGTAGGAGAGGAGGGTCGGCTTTTGGCATTGGTTTTGGGGTTGGTGTCGGAATTCCAGTGCTGTGGGCGACGCATGCTCACTGTAGGACCAGGGGCGGGACTGTGCAAGGGTGATCAAGAACAACTGAGATTGAATGCACGCAATTGGAGAGCGATACGCATAGCCCACCCCCTGTCGCAACCGTGTCTTATTTGCGTGATCAGCCACACACCACTGCGGTAAATTCGAGTTTCGTGGGACAAAGAGGGGCCCGCCACTCGGGCGGACGAAGGAGGCATGCACGATCCCTCTGGTTCGCTAGGCTCAGCTGATGCAGCCCCCGCCTCCGATGCGCCGCCATCCCAAATGCGCCTTGAGGTGCGAGGCCACCTGGGAGGGGACCAGTACTCCGTTCTCAGCGCCCATTGAAACACCCCCGCTTTCCCATGGTGATATTGATCGGTCCGTACCGCTCTCTTCACCGAACCTAACTGAACCACCCACGTATTCCAACCGACTTGAGAAGTAGTATCATTTTTCGCGCAATTGAATTGACGCCTATCCTCAGTTCGAAACGACCTATTTTTGGTTCAATGCAACAACCATGGCCGAAATTGACGACAACACCGCCGAGTTCGCTGCGTGCTGCGAGCGGTCGAGGGACTATCCCTTGGCTGTCCTGCTGAGGACTGAAGCTTTTGGTCACACGCAAAAATCTCTGCAAATACGCCTCAACCAGGAAGGCCTATTTCACCCTACCCATCAGTCGCTATTTGTCCGCGATCTTCATGATACGGCGACAGAGTTTGACAAGGGACGAGCACTAAAGAGTGTGGAGGATATCGAGACGCTCTTGGACCCAGAGGAGAAGGACCCCTGGTGGAGATTCATGTCAGAGGCGCCTTTTCCCTTCTCCCAGCTGCCGGCGGTGTTACTGACTTGGCGTAGCTTTCTGCATTCAAAGACGTCGAGAGATCCGCTGGGGTGCTCCAAGGAGCAACTCGCGTTGCTTTTAACCCACCATCAAGTTATGCCGTCGTTCCTGGATTTAGTCTTTACCTTCAAGGCTCGTCAGAGGCCATTAACGCACGCCGTCTTCCGACATGAGAACTACCTTGATGAGAACGCCCCATCTCTAAGACTACCAAATCTCGGCAGATCGGGCATCCAGATTCAGCACGCGTTCAACCTTCTCACAGTGGAAAGAACCGACTTGACGGACGAAAGAAACCAGTGGCCGCTACGCCACGCGTCGCTGTACCACTCCTTGGATCTCGAAACGGGCCGCGCAGTGTATATTCTCCTCAAGGGCAACAGCGAGTTGGCGAAGCGGATAAAAGAGGCGACCAACAAAAACAGGCACATGCGAGCTGACACACCGCGCACACCCGAACAGTCGTTTGTAGCAAGCTTACAAGTCCACCTTATAATGCTTGAGTGGGCAGTCGAGTACTGGAGCGATTACATCGATAGTATGGACGAGGCGTTGCGCACCCAGTCGGTAGGGGCCAAAGTAGCTCCTGTAGCGAGCGTCACGAGTCCCATTGACCTGGCTGAGAGTTTCCATCGTCGAGGGAGCAGTTTCTCCAAACGTGGAAACGCGAGAATGACGCTCTCACGACAGGGAACCATGCAAACCCTTTCGTCTCGGCCAGGGACCGTGAGCAGGAATAGTCAACCGGACAGCCTCCCCGAAGAGTCCCCAGAGCCGCCATCGACACCTCAAACACCGGTGACACCAACACGGTTCAGCAGCCGGTCGTTTTCAGGCTTTCTGCGGCGTGCATCGGGGGGGCTCGACAGTCGATCCACTTTCGTGCAGGGAAGGGATGACATTGTCGAAGAGCCAGACATGCTGATCAACCGGCTGGCGGATCTCGAGGAGCGCTTCTCGTTTAATGAACTACAGAGGTTGAGCCTGACAGGCGACGAGATCGACCGGTCTATCTTGGCGCTGGAGCAAAGCAAAGATGTGGTTGCTCAAGTCGAAGAACAGTATCAAACAGTGGTCTTGTCGCACGCGTTCAAGACGCTGATAGACCGGGGTAAATGCAAGACTGATATCGCAGTCTTCTTTCGACGAACACGCAACTTGCTCCGCGACATGGAAGTGCATCGCCGACGCCTCCTCGACCTCTCTCGCACCGTGGCGAATGACAAACAGATGGTGAGCGGTTGACTGCGCGCTGAAATTGATGTGTCCCCTGAATGTTGGTCTGACGATGTGCCGTGTTTTCAGTTTGAATCCCTTAGCCAACACACCAGCATCCAGACGTCCAAGGCGTTCCAGCTGGTGGCGCAGACGTCAAGCGAAGAGATGATGAAATGGACGGAAAAGATGCACGAGATTGCCATCAAGACTAAGCAGGAAACGCTGTCGATGCACGTCATCACCATCTTCACGCTCATATTCCTCCCGGGGACCTTCATCGCGGTAAGCATGTGGTTCCTATCGCGCGGAGGCTTCCGGATTCTGACCACCCATTCTCGTAACCAGACGTTCTTCAGCAGCGGAGTGTTGCGCTGGGATGATGACGGCACGTTGGGCACGGATTACCTGGTGCGCGGTGAAGCCATCCGGCTCTTTATGTCCATCTGCTTGCCCATGATGGCCATCACCATCGCTTGCTGGGCATTGATGTACGGGGTTGCGCGACGTTGGGCGAGGCGGCATGCCCGGGATCTGGGCCTCCAAGGGTACGCGGATGAAAAGGGGTTACCACCTCCGGTGCAGCATCCCATGCTGAGTGGGGAGGAAAAGTCGAGGACTGGCCTGGGAATAATGTGACCACGACATGAACGCGAATACCACTTTCAATTCAATCCACTAATTGCAATGTCCAAGTTGAGTTTTCAGTTCAGTATCGTCATTTTCTGCCAAAAAATGACTGCCACGTGCATTGAATGCTGTGGGTTGATGGTTCTTTCCAATTCAGGGGTAAAAACACCAGGTAAACTGAGGCATGTGAGATAAAGTCAAGTCACGTGTGGGATGCCTTCGCCTGATTTTGGGGGCGGCTTGGCATTTGATGCGACCCTCCTTGCGCAATTGGCGAATTGCTGGTCTTTTCGGTCGCGAAGCGCCCACCCTGCACGGGCCTGGATCCCAGACCGTTCAGCTCCGGCGCCCTCGATCAGACAAGGCTCTGGCAAAAGGGCTGCCGAACATCTTTCCCAGACTGTTCCCCAATGCATTCTCCGACACTGCAATCTTCACCCGATTTCTTCAGGTTTTCGTCTTCCAGCTCGCTCGCGACATGGGTCTGCTCCTACGCTGCGGGGCCACTTCCAATGCCACTGAGCTGAAAGCTCCAAGCCCCGCCGATAAAGACCCAAGACTTCCCCACTCGCTTTCGCCCGCCACTTGCCGTCGCGACCAGTGAGTCGCGCGCCGCTGCGAACCGATGGCGTCCCGGAGCGTCAATCCAGAGCCGTTCCGCAAGTTTGCTGAGTTCGTCGCCAGTGTCAAGCCCGCACACATCGGCCGAGATATCGCTGGCAACTCGAGGAACTATGTGCCTCTCAGCGCCCTCCAAGAGTACTGGACACCGAAGCGTATTTCACGCGTGCTCCACGCATTCCCAGAGCGCCTCGACCTTGACATCGGCACCATCAGACGTCAGTATCTGCGAATATTCTCCACCCTTGTCTACTCCGACAACGATGCCGTTCGCAACCTCCAGCCAATGTTCATCAGCCCCAACCTATCCGACGAAAGCCTGCCCTGGCGCTCCCCGCCAAGCGCGTGGCCCGACGAGAAGTTCTTCCGCGACGTCTTCAACCAAATAGCAGGACACCAGTGGCAGTTCTTCCCGCTGCACTTTCGTTCCGATCAGCTCCAGGACCGCTATTGCCACGACGAGTGCATTTTGCCTATCGACCCTCCGGCTCAAATCGCCCACAGCAACACGACGAGCATCGAACGCTTCGACATCCATGACGACTTCAACCACCTTGCAGACCCAGTATGCTATCCCCACCATCCGGCCTCCCTCCACCTCAACTTCCGTTACCCCACCTCACTTCCCATCCCCAGCTTGCCAGCGCTAACGTCGGCCATACAGGATGAGCAAGGTCGCCCAACCAAGAAGACGTTTGTCCTCAAAGTCTACCACAGCAAAAAGCATGAAGAATACTACGAGAACGAGCTCCGGGCACTGCGCCGACTCAGCGTGCGCCCGTCCCCGAACGTTGTCAAGTTTTACGGTTCTTTCCGGCAGCTCGGCTCATACTGTCTAATACTGGAATATGCGGACGGCGGAGACCTGGGCGAGTTCTTCGCCGAGTGTCCGGCGCCATCGACAATCGAGGATGTTGTGCTGTTTTGGAGGAACATTTTCCAGGTCTTCTCTGGCCTGGACAGGATCCACCAACTCATGGCATACAATGATGATGAGGTCATCAAAGGCATCCACGAAGATATCCGGCCGGAGAACATCCTCCTCATGAAGGGCCCCTCTGGATCGCCTTATGACTTCACACCCAAAATAGCCGATTTCGGCTTGTACAGTCGTGTCAGGACTGCAAGAGCAAGAGCCAGTGGGTCCATGGGCCTGGATAACTATGGAAACCAGCGATACAGTAAGTTATCCGTGAATCACCATCGCTTCTCTCACTTGATCCTGACGATTTATTTCAGGCTCGCCCGAGTGCTGCCACCATACAATCCAACGTCACATGGGAACGAACATGATCACTACGTCTGCAGACATCTTTTCCATGGGAGCCGTCCTGAGCCACACTACTGCTTGGGTGATTGGCGGCCTTCAAGAACAAATCGCCTACTTTCGGTCGCGTACAGAGTACCATACGACAAAGCTTCCTCGATTCCAGAACAGTGGCTATGAGGGCTGCTTCCACGACAGCATTGAACCGTTGCCAGTTGTGAAACAGCGGCACAGGAAATTCAGGGAGTGCTGCAAGGTATCCAATGACGACGTCACTCCCGAGATACTCAACTGGGTCGAAGAGTGTATGCTTGTCAGAGCCCCGAAAGACCGGCTAAAGGCCAAAGTTATCTTGGAGAAGTTTGAGCAGTTTATGGGCAGCCGGTGTAGATCTACAGCCTCGCCGCCTGTATCGCCATCTGCATCGCCTGTCACAGAGATACCGACGGCCACCTCCGAACTGACATCGTCGTCTCCATTCTCGCCCAGACCGGTTTCTACGTCGTCCACTCCGGCAACGAGCGTAGACACAACACCCATATCGGCACCCCCGGTCGTCCGAAAGCAGTCAGGGGGGTTTGCCAGGACAAGTTCATTGTTGTCAACCTTGTCTCGACCATTGAGCGTCCTTCGCCGATCGGCTAGCGGCAGATCAGGCTACTTCTCGGCCAAACCAAGTACAGTCAAACAAGCCTCGCCCCCGATCATGATAACTCCATGTGTCGACACAGGGTCACTTCGCCGTCCTCCGCCGAAGATCATTGCAACGCCCGATGGCGTTGACGTGCCGGCTGGATCACCTCAGTTGCAGCGAGACGATTCCCAGTCCACGAACCGCGATGCTACGTCTGTAGAGTCGTCAGTGAGTCTGCAGCAACCCGGTACCTCGCAAGACCCAACTAGCCCGTCCTTTATCAGCGCCAGCAACCTTCGAATTCGTGACATCGACAAGGTTCATTATGAGCTTCGTCGAAGCAAGCCGGTAGATCAACCGACCGCAGAGCTTGTCGAATACCTCGAGCACAATCTCGGAGGAAGGGACCAATTCTTCTTTATTGATGACTCGCGCAGCATGCGCAACGACAATAAAACAATCTCAGAGGGGTTCCGTGCTCTGGCATGCATAGCCCAGCGGCTAGACCCAGACCAGGTCGAACTCGCCTTCGCATCACGGCCTCAAAAGATATACAAAGCGAGTCGGATGAAGAAACTCGAAAAACTCGTAAAGAATTGCGAGTATAGGGGTGAAGGGGACATGATGGAAGATCGGATCGGGAAACTGATTGACAACACCATCATTCCGCGTCTGCCTTACAGGAAGTTCGGCGTCAACTTCAACATTTTGGCGAGAAAGCCAGTTAGTGTCTACGTGTTTACCGATGGTAACTGGGGGGACGCAAGCAGCGGAAGTGCGTGCGGAGTGGAGAGGCCAGTCAAACGGCTAATTGAGGAGTTGCAACGGCGACGGCTTGGCCGTACCCAGGTCAGCCTGCACTTTGTGCGATTTGGCGACAAGGAGAACGGAAAGAAGAATCTGGAGCTTCTGGACGAATGTGGGCGGCCGGATATGTGAGTTTCCACTGGCTTGAACTACTGTCGTGGTTTGGTTATTAACACTGCCCAGGGACATTGTCGACGTCAAGCATATCAGCACTGAGGTTGTCGGTATGTTCGTGGGTCCGATAACGCGTGCGAACGATGACATCCCGGCTCAGCCGGTTTCGCTCGATGCATGAAAGGGGGCCGCTTGAATTGGATAGAACTATCATTGGGAAGGCGTTATATACCAGGTTCTGCTTAAAGGTTTGTGGCAAAGGGCTGTACACCAATAAACTGTTCCATGTAGGCAATCGCGCCACATTTTGAAGGAAAAACCACAGGATAACAATTGTCTTGGCGTCGGCCCGTGGTTTGTCCCTCACCTCCATCCACGGCCTCTTCTCGGTATATCCCTCTCCGACCAAGTGGTGCAAACCCTGTCCGTCTTCAGAGACATTTCCAGCATCTTGAAGAATGAAAGGAAACCCGGCGCCAACACACACCGCACGTACGCGCCTGCGCTGGGGTCAACCTCTTTCGTGGCGCGATGGAAGGGGATGTCTGCGTACATGACGGGCTCTTGGTCCCCCAGCGTCCCCGCGGCATGCATGGCGGCAGCGGTGTCGTGGACGAGCTGGTTGAATCGGTCTAGAGGCTTGGCCTTGGTCTCGTCATCGGGACGAAATTTGCCGTGATTAATCGGATCGGTGCGGTCCGAATCTTCAAACTCGACTTCGAGAAACATGGTCAGACCTTCATTTTCGAAATTCGCCACGCTTAGCAGCCTGTCAAAGGCTTCCTCAAAGGAATCCTCCTTGTAGTTGGAATACACGTTGGGCGTCCTGTCGATGGTCGGGACGTCCGCATTACGGGCTAGTTCTGCCCATTCCTGGAGCGGGAAGGTAGTTTGGCCTGCGAGGAATCTCGACCCGAGGTGGGCGATCGTTCCGGCGAGGAACCCGCTTACTTGCAGGCTGAGGGCTTTCTTTCCGTCGGGGAGGGTGACCTCTTGGGTCCTGAGGTGGCGAGTGTCGGGAGACTTTTCCAGCATCCACCCTGGGAAGTGATCTGCTTGGGTGTTTTCGTCGGGATTCCACACCTTGCGCATCGAGCAGCGCATGTAAGGCGTGGTTCCGTACTCGCCGAAGACGCATCGTAGTTCCTTGCGTGGCGGATAGGACGTCAAAGTCGTTGGCTTCGAGGAGAGAGGCGGCGCAGTTGGTGAACACCTGGGTGACGGTGTCGGCGTAGCTTGGCTCTAACACGGTGGGAGTCCCCAGGTTGTACAGCCCTTAGTGCGAAAGCAGGGCGTACACCTTGTCACGGGGGTTTGAGGCCTTGCAGTGCCGCGCGTTGTCTTGACGTGTGAGTCGGGCCTCCTCTGCGATATGGGGCAACCACATACGGGAGACGGGCAAGCCATCTCTCGCTGACGTTCCACTGGTAGAATGTCTTGATGGCGCCCCACGCGGAGGTCTTGTCGCCGCAGTATGCGACGGCGTCCAGCGAAAGGAGGACCTCCTGGATGACCCAGACGCGGGTGAACCACGACCGGTTGAAGAAGCAGTTGAGTGAATGCAGGAGCTGGTTGGTCTTGGCGTACGAGATCTCTCCGGCGGGGCTGTCATTGTCGATGAGAAAGGCTGTTGCGGTGTCGCTGTCGTTCTCGGGTTCCCCGAGGTAGATGGCCACGCGTTGTGCCTGCGAGTAGATGCGTGACATGAGTGTGACTTGGTGGTTTCGCTCGGACACGTTGCCCTGGTCGATGCACATGGCGTCGATCCAGAGCGTCCACGGCTGGTCTCTGAGGCGGAGGCGTCGAAGAGCACGTACACAGCTAGAAGTAATGGAGAGTTAACCGGTGTATTCAGTGGCCGGGATTTTGATTGAAACCGTTGCCACGTCCAGAGGATCACCCCAAGTGTATAACAGCGCCTCATATGGAGGAGCTGCATCGAGATTTGTGCGGATCAGCTCACAAAAAATATGGTCATCATCCGCCCCGGGCATCAAGCGGATGAGGCGAATATCGTCCGGGCTGTCGAGATGCGGGCCGGGGTGGGGCCCCGATCGCGGATCCGGGTTTGCGGGGAAGTTGGCCATGCCCGTGCTGCCTCAGAAGCTTGAAACTGCTTAAACACACGCGTAAAAAGCCGCTGAGAAAATTCCAGGATGACTTCCAGTGAAGAAACCCTGTTGAGATGTCAGCGATAGTGTAGGTAGGTATGAACGTTGGAGTGACACACAGCCCCCATTGGAGTCCTCCACGCTGGCAGGTTGGTGCCTTGAGATCTTTACAGGGGCTGAGTCAGCCAAGACTTGGAGGAGGGCAATATTTGAGGTGAGCTCTGCTCAGGCACGCTAATACTTACGAAGGTTTAGGCCAAAAGAAAGGATCCCCTCAGCCAGTGTGAAAAGTGTCTTATCACTGTAAAGACCGCCTATATCTGTCTTTATTACAGGCCATCTCCCATTCCAAAAACACCTACACTAATACTGAAAAAGCCTTCCTGCATTCTAGAAAGGCCTTCCTCCATGTTAAAAAGGCCTGTGGTGTGATAAGCCAAGGCCTTACCGTCCCAGAATAAGACTGTGTGGATTCCGGGAACGCGTTTTCGCGCGGAGATAAGAGACCCTTTCTTTTGGCCCAAGCCTTCGTAAACGCTTCGGCTCACAGTCGTCACTGCTCGACGGAAACACAAGGGCAGATTCAAATTTCGACACGCCTCCTTGCCACGGACTCGACAAAGCTGGGCTCTGATGCCGACCGGCAAGGTGACGACTGCCGGTATCACGAAGAGATTTACGAGAAGCTGCTCGTCGTCGAACCTTGAAAACAAACGCCCAACCCCTATAACGTGGATGAACATTTACATCTGATTGACGAAGCCACGTCGCATGTTCGAGACACGCTAAAGTCGCGGTAGCTTCACGTGCGCAGTTTTGCCGATCGTAGACCAATAGCGGTGTCGCTACCACGTCTATCGACAGTAGGCACGTCCAGTAAATATCCGCCATGCATCCGAATCCGTACAAGTTGCCTGAACTGGAAGGAGAAGCATAATGCGGAACATTCCGTGTCCACCCGGCTGCATCCATGTCCCGGCCGGCTGACCCGGTGATGAGAGCTGCATTTCATGCATGCCTTGCAGGCTGTTCGATAAATTCCTGGCTTGTCAGCTTCGCTTTAGCGGTCAAACTTTTTTTTCCCATCCCGGCAACGCGTCCTCTGTCAAACCATCAGCGCTGCAAATGTCGCACTTCAAGGCAATCATCGTCGGCGGCGGCCCCGCGGGGCTCATCACTGGCCATTGTCTCGCCAAGGCCGGCATCGACTTTGAGATTCTCGAGTCCCGCGCACAACACGACATCAACGCCGGCGCATCCAACGCGCTCTGGCCGCAGACCGTCCGCGTTTTCGACCAACTCGGCCTGCTCGATGATGCAAGAAAAATCTACGCCCCAGTCAACTACAAGGAGAATGTCCTTGCCGATGGCACTGTCTTTTGCAACAACGATTTATTTGCCCAGATCGAGATCCAGCACGGCCATCCCTTCATGCTCTTTCACCGCGGTCAGTTGCTCGACATGCTCGACCGCCTTCTTCCCGAGCGGGAATCCCGCCTGCACATGGCCAAGCAGGTCACGGCAATCGAGACAACTGAGCAGGGCGTCAGTGTGGTCTGCGCCGACGGAAGCACCTTTGCGGGGTCCATTGTCATCGGCGCCGACGGCGTCAACAGCACCGTGCGGGAAATGATGAATAAGTTGTCACCACAACCCATGAAAACCACCTACGTCGGCATCTACGGCAGCTGCTCGCTCCTCCCCGGTTTCAAATCCGGTACTCTCTACGAGACGCACGGCACTCGCTTCTCCCTACAAATCAGCATCGGCAAAGACCGCGGCATGTTCGTCATCTACCACCGACTCTCAAAACCAACCAAAGCGCGCCATCGCTTCTCAGACGAGGAGAAGGAGGCCCTCGTCGCCCACTATGCCGACACACACTTGACACCCGAGTACAAGTTCTCCGACATCTGGAAGGCCACGCTGTGGTCGCACATGGCGCACATCGAGGAAGGACTCGCAAGCACGTGGTACGGGGACCGTGTCGTGCTGCTCGGGGATGCTGTGCACAAGATGACGCCCAATGCGGGGTTTGGGTTCAACAATGCCATCATTTCGGCTGTCGCGCTCACCAATAATCTCCGGGGGTTGTTGCGTAGCGAGGGCCCTCGTGTCGATACCGAGGCTTTGAAGGGGGTGTTTGCTGCGTATCAGAAGGCTAGGAAGGCTGACGCGAAGAAGTTTGTGGAGGTGTCGGGGGGTTACACGCGTAGTGTGGCGTGGGATAACTTTGCATGGATGCTGCTTGATAGGTATATTGGGCCGTATATCAATATGGATGTGGTGCTGTTGAGGTTGAACATGTCGCCTATGGTGAGGGAGGGGTTGGTGTTGGATTTCTTGGAGGAGAGGGATTTTAAGGAGGGGAGGGTGAAGTGGAAGCATCCGAGGCAGATTTTGGATGAGCCAGCTGGGAAGGACGACAGTGCGGAGTAGTCCGAGGCGGCTTAGATTCTGTGCCGACATGGCGGGTATGTGTACGGTTGTGAGACATGGCGTTTTGTGCGTATCATGAGCGGTAATGGATCTCGGGCTGTTCGAGAGGCATGCTTATCAATATTCGGCGTGTCTGGTCTTCCGTGTCGTGGGGTTGAAGCTCGGATTGATAACGGCACTCGCATTTATCGGCTTACTAGCAGAAGTCACAGTACCAGTATGGATATGTGGTGGACCATGCGACCAGCGAAGCCATCAGGAGGCTTGCAAAAGGGGGGGCGGGACGGGTGTTAATTCCTTGGCGCCCCAGCGATAGGGCGGGGACCATGCAAGTCACCCCCTGCTCGAGATTTTGGGCAACTGCGCTGATCAGGTAAGCTGTTATAGGACCTGGAAATGAATGGGACGAACGAAACGTCGTGTATGCTTATCAATCCTCCTTGCCGCCTGGGATAGTAAGTAGTATATGAGCATGGTCACCTCCGAGTCCTTCACACTTTACTCGACTCATCACACTCACAGCAGTCTTTCAGCAGTCTCATCAGTCTTACAATAAATCTCCTCATCACTCTCATCCTCCTCCTCTCTCGAAACTTATCCGAAGTTCATCAATCTTCAACTCGCCATGCCTTCCTACCTCATCACCGGAGTTGCCCGCGGCATTGGGGTGAGCAAATCCACCACAACCATCTCCAGTTAAACCCACTGACTCGATATCACCAACAGTATGAGTTCGTCCGCCAGTACTCCAGCGACCCCAAGAGCATTGTCGTCGGCCTTGTCCGCAACAAAGCCGCCACCGACAAGAAGATTTCCGAGGATGCGGAACTCAAGTCTCGGACTAACATCCACATCCTGGAGGCCGACGTCACTAGCATCAAGGCCATGGAGGTGAGACCCCAAAGCTCCCCCCTTCCATTCCTCAACATACCTACTCACAAAAACAATAGGCCGCCGCCGCCGAAACCGCCAAAATCACTGGCGGGGCGCTCGACTACGTCATCGCCAACGCCGCCAACCTAACCCTCTTTGATGCCTTCGACGGCTTCCGCGGACTGGCCGACAAGGCAGAGCAGCTCGACAAGGAGCTGCGCCAGATCTTCGAGGTCAACGTCATCGGCGTGATCCACACCTTCAACATCTTCATGTCGCTGCTGCTCAAGGGCGAGGCCAAGAAGGGCATTGTCATCACGAGTGGGTTTGCTGATCCGGAGTTTACGAGGGAGTATGGCTTTGAAAACACGCCGCTTTACTCGACGAGCAAGGCGGCGGTGAATATGGTGGTGGCCAAGTACAGTGCCGAGTATAAGAAGGATGGGGTGCTGTTCCTGGCGCTGTCGCCGGGGATGGTGGATGTTGGGCATTATTCGAGCAGTATGTTCCACTTCTCCCTTTGTTTTGATCGCTTTGGTCGCTAGCACACCCGCTGATCCACATTGTGTTCTAGTCACGCCGGAGCAGCTGGAGAAGGTGATGGGCATGATGGGCAAGTTCGTGCAGTACGAGCCATCGTTCAAGGGCCCGGTTTCGCCTGAGGTGTCGGTCACGGCCGTGCGGTCGGTCATTGAGAACGCGAGCATCGAGAAGGGCAATGGCGGAGACTTTTTGAGCCACCTTGGCAACAAGAGGTGGTTGTGAGCTGGTCGGGGAGTCGGGGAGTCGGGCAGGGGCTGAGCTCGGGGGATGGATTGGGTTTAGCCTCAGCGGATCAGCGTGCAGCGGTCATGCAGTGTAACGTCAGATTTGAGATTTGGGCAACTTGAAAGAGTGGGGCCGCCGGTTTATCAGCAACTGTCCCAAACTGTCCTTCATCGTCTAAAAGTGACTGGGCGATGTGCATGATGTTGCTCCTGATGAACTTGTTGATAACCGCTTTGGTGACATCCGCACCGGAGCCGAACACGACAACAGATATCTGGACAGAGCATTATGGAATTGCTAACTTGCGAGCTGCTCGACAGAGCCGAGAGAGGCGAGGTGATCCGGGCCGAGGACGGGCCTCCGATTCGACTGGCGTGGCCCCGACCCAACGACACTCGGCGCTCCGTCGTGGGCAAGTCACCGCCAACGCCGCCGCCGGATGACGTTCCCAGCGAAAAGAAGAGCCGAGACAACTTCATCGTCTCGGTGTCTCTCCGGGACATGGAGATGCACTACAACTCGACCGAGAAGACGCTGGATGTTCCCCTGGAGTGGAGTGCAGTGGCACATCAGCTCGGCGATCAGGAACTCCTGCAGCACTTTCAAGCCGCCGCGTCGAGAGCGCTTGCTATATTTGGCCATGACGCCGCCGAGCTGGGAAATGCTCTGATCCGGATTGCGTTGGCGGACAATACGGCGTCGGCGGGGGCGCTGCTGAAGTCGGTGCTGGCCTTCTCGTCGCTTCATCGCCATGATGTCCATGACCAAGCGATTGCGCTCAAGGTGGAGGCTCTCGAGGCCCTGGCTGCTGCATCGGGGAGAGGGGATATCGGTATTCCTGAGGCAGTGCAGCATGTTGCTACTGGGATGTTGATATGCTCTTTCGAGGTTGGTTTGATTCCAGCCCCTTTTCAACCCCTGACTGCCAATAACATTAATCTAGACTCACCAATCCACATGCACCTCGGGTGACTGGCAGTGGTACCTCGGCAGCGTCAAGCACGTCATCCAAACCGGCCGTCTTGACAAGATACCCGCCGCAGACCGCAGCCACGACCTCAGCATCCTGCTAGACTGGGTGTACTACAACGACGTCCACGCACGCTTCTCCAAGCAGTACTGGCACCGGAAACCCTCTCCAAACTCCGAGACCCTCCCTGTACCGCCCGCTGCGGTTGTCAGGCCACCCAGTCCACTGATAACCGAAGACTCAGCCCCCGGGATGATCCTCACCCGGCTTCTCTCCGAGGCCATCGACGCAATCTCTGCGGCGCCCCCGGCCTCTTCATCTCCCGCCGAGATCAGTAGCTACAACGAGTTCATCAAGATTCTCGACTGGAAGATCCGGAACGTGACCATTCCCGACACAGCATCAGGCAGCAATCCGGACAAACCCCTAATCCTCGAATTCTACCGACTAGCCATGCTGGTGTATCTCGACCGCGCCTCCAAGACCCAGTCAGGTCACCGCGCAAAGACCCAGAAGCAAATCGGCAGGGCTTTCACGATTATTCCTAAACTCGGCTCTTGTGCGAGGCAGTTCCCGATCTTCATCATTGGGTGCGAGGCAAGGAACGATGAGCAACGGGCGATGGTGCTGGATCTCCTGGAGAGGACTGTGAAGTGCGTGGACTCGCGGAAGTTTACGCATACGCGACTGTTGCTGCAGGCTATGTGGGCCCAGGAGGACTTGGCGGTGGGGGATCGGATGGATTATGGGGAGAGGTTGAGTTCGGTTATTAGCTGTTGCAGGATTATGCCGACGTTTATGTGATGGGTGATACACGGTACCTAGAAGCGGAATACACGATACATCCAATGTAATGCGATGGAAAGAGTATAATTCTAGTATATGCATCAACCCTTTAAGCTC
>Ga0247770_1000433_pt1 | contig 40447 bp, 48 predicted proteins | sample UWRJL136409B6_FD_179943 | JGI IMG/M metagenome (GOLD analysis project Ga0247770, IMG submission 179943) | Plant litter microbial communities from Arlington Agricultural Research Station in Wisconsin, United States - UWRJ-L136-409B-6 | ecosystem: Environmental > Terrestrial > Plant litter >... | reverse complement strand
GTGGGGGGGGGGGGGGGGGGAGGGGAATGGTGTTGGAATGTCTCAGCCTTATGCTTATTGATTTTCTATTTCATATATAGAGTGGAGTCTTTTGAGTGGAAAATGCCTTTTTACCGCGGTCGGGATTTGTGGTTTTTACTGTCTAGAGAGAAAGGAACGACAGCGGATACAAGAGAAAGGAGTGTGGGTGTGTGTTCGAGGAAAGAGAGGATGACCATGCCGCAATGCGGATGCAAAGGACGACAAGCAAATTGGCAGATCGCGGGCAACGCATGGAGGATAGCGCGATTTGTTGGCCTTGCGAGGTGCTATTCTTACAAAAAAGAAGCAGCAGGAATCGAGGGGTCTTGGTTTACCTCAGTTTTGTCGGTCATGTGCTGGTTTTGATGGCTACCTCATCCACGGCAACGGTCACTGCAAGGGGCCGAAGGACAGTTGCAACATATTTTACTCTTATTCAGAGGAGACAAACATAGGTCTTGTGTTTCGAAACTTCCTCGCTATCTCTTGGAATTTTCCTTCTTTCCACAATTATTATTGCCCCTGTGTAGTTTGGCGTGCGTGGTCGTACTGTGAGTTGGTTTGAGGGTGTGGGAGCCAACTGCGCAGGGCAGTAGTAGTATACGTCTCGGTTCCTAGACCAGCAAAACAACGAAGAAAAAAAAAACAAAGAGATTACCAAACAAGCTATGAACATGTCTCCGAGATTTGTAAGCTGTCTTTTGCTACGAGTGACATAATGCATGCGAAGGGGTGGATGGATGGATGGATGTGATAGTGCAAACTGCCTGAATCTCGACACGATCACGCCACACACACATGGCAGGGAGGAAAAGGGGAAGGAAGGAATGGCATGGCATGATCTGGGCGGATAGGTGGGTGGGTCTGTAAGAATGAGAAGAGAATTAGAAGAAAAGACACCCAGCCTCTCGAGGAACAGAGGCAGGAGAATTATTGCTGGCGAGGGGGGCGCACAACCGACTTCCCGGGCGCAAAGCCAGAGTTTGGCTCGTCCGGGCCGCGCGCTGGCAGTATCGGGCACGGGTTCCCGAGTTGATCGACGCCGAGCTGCTCCCCACGGGCGGGCGGGCAAAGTAAGCGAGCACAAAGATCGGGTGGGAAATTATCAGTTATCATTTTCTCTGCGCGGCCGTGTGATTCTTGACGCAGCAGCCACCACGCAGCAGCCGGCACACCGGTACAGTGGTGATTGATGCCCAAAGAGACACTGGGGTGAAGGTACCATCGTAGCAATCAGGGTTCTCCGTGCCCTCTCAGAAGCAGGTTGACTCCGGTGAATGGTATTACGCGGGCAGAGATGTTTGTGTCCAGCATTATGGGGTAAATACGAGAGTGAGAAGTCGATCTTCAGGTCGTGTAGCATTGCTGATGGGTGACCACCGCCACGGGTACTGTCTGCCTGCGCAATATCAAACTTTAGGAAGTGAGGTCTTTCTTGACGTCCCAGGTTCAAAACCTTCCCCACCCCCTTTTCGTCCAATATACATGGGCAAACTGCCTAGAGAGGGGAGATCAACAGCAAGAATCCAGCTCTGGAGCGAGAATAAAGTGCAGCTGGCAAACTCCAATTGCACTGTCCCATAAGGTTAGCTGCTGGAGTCGGTTAGGCAGCCTAGCTCACCTCTGTTTCGCAATGTTGCATGGATGAGACAACAATGGTAAGCTCTCGCTCTAAAGCCAATGCGAGGGGAAACGGAAGACAAGGACTTTCGGGACTTTGGCCACTCGACGCAGTTGCCTTGCCTTGAGACAAAACACCAGTTGCACTGTGTGAAATTTGGTGGTGTCGCCTGAAGGTCTACTGACTTCCGATGGCCTGATGAGCCGATTCCTCTTATCCCTTCCCCTTTTTCTCGAAATCGGCAGTTCTACCCGTCCCCGTGACTCTGAGTTGCCGACACCGAGGTGACAGCATCGATGGATTCCGATCTGAAGCCGGCATGGGTTCCACTTGCTCCCGTTCCGAACCTGCGTTGGCGTACTGCGTGCGGGTAGGTAATGTAGGGGCAACGCGCTTACATGCTTCGCGCAGAGCGAGGCGCACCAGATGAATCACCGGCTGTAGCTAGCCTCAGTCTCGCTCCCCATAATGTCGCCGGGGACACGCCAGCTACTCGACATTAGAGAGGTTGGAACGAAGCGGCCGTCACACCCTCAGTGCGGGTTAGGGTCATGTTCAGACGTCGTGCGACGTGATCATTCACATATTTCCTGCAGTCCGCGTCTAAACCCTGATTACTAGTGTTACCAGCCTGGTAGTGCATGCAACATGGCGCTCATCGGCGAGCTGTCCAATGGCTCGCCGACCAGAGCTCGGAGGAGGTGAAGGGGGAAACCAATGACACTTTGAGAAATAGGGGACATGGCTTTTGGGTACTGTAAGCATAGAGGTGTTGAAGAGAGGGGAAACTCTCCAGGAAGGATCACGACATCCGCTGTTGAATACAACTGCATGGGGATATCGGGTGAACATCGAAGAGCCGGGGAGGAATCCAATGAGGGCCGAAAAACGCCGTGTCAGCCCGGGCATCGACCGTCACGCAACCCCCTCTCGTCGTTGACTCGATTCCGAAATATTGGAGAGCGAGGCCATGTTTGCTTCGTGGGCTGCCACGCGCGGCGGGAATTTAAAAAGAAAAGGAACAAAAAAGAAAAGAAAGAGGGTCTGGCCTCCGTCATGGAATGTTCGCCAGAGCGCGCCTGCAGGACCGGCAGCGGAGCGGCAGCGGAGCTTTCCCCACCCCGATGAATCGCCGGCGAGAAAGGGCTCAAGGGCAGACGAAAAGAAGGCCAGGTGAAACGAGGCGAGGCGCATGTGGTGAGGCCGGTATAAGCGGTCCGAATGAGGTAGGGCAGACGGCAGGCCTGGGACTCTGGCGCTCTGGCACGAAAACTGGAACGGCAATCGGCAGCCGTTGACGGGAGTTCTAAGGTCGAAGGGGCACACAAGAACAAAACCACACCCCCGTTCCCTTGCAGCGGATCTCTGCAGCATCAGCCCACAACCCTCTGTACTCTGTCAGCAAGGGTCTTCTTCGCTCTGTGGCGCACGTGTAATTGGCCTGAGCCGGCCTGTGGTCACGCAGAGTCGTTCGGCTGCGGCCAGTCGAGGTTCGCGCTGCTTCACAGAGAAGGGGGTCCGTGCTTCGGCCACACGCCGTGGTCTCGTCTCGTCCGTCTTGTGTCCGCTGGAACTGAAAGCTGCGATGCGGTCTCTCGCCCATGACGTACCCTGGAGGCTGGCTTCCGGCGTCCGGTCGGCGCGGGCCGGAGGAACAGCAAACATGATACAGAACAAGTTTAGTGTATACGGGTAGGACGGGCGGATGCTTCTTCGGCTCTCACATCCGACGAACAGGTCGGCCGTGGGTCTCGTGCTCGTGACATGGTCCATCAGAACCAACAGTGCCGAATCTTGTTTCCCCGTGCTCTCCTGAAGGACGTAAGATCCGCCGACAGAGATCTTGTGCCCCAGAGGTCCGTCCACGGGTGACAAGGAGAGGAGCGCAGACCGGCGAGGCAAGCGGCGCTGCGCTCAATGGCCGCAGTCGACGACAGGCCGCCTTAGAAAAAGGCAAGCACGCTGCGCTGCAGCATGGGAGAAAAAATATGGGGGGAGGTGAAAAAAAACAGACGTCAAGCAGCCACCGCAGCAAGAGAAGAAAGCTTCGGGAACATTTTGGCATGTTGACACTTAAATGGCAGGGACCATGGCGGTTTGGTTCGTCGTGGTTGACGCACTGTGAATGCAAGGGGAGTCCCCCCGACTTAGTGAAAATACCCCGATAGTTGCAAACCCGGGGCGGGCCACAGTGCCCTGCGCTGTTTGCGCACGGGGACGCATGACAGGGCAACCACTTCTGACCCAGACAACTCAGCAAGACAGTGGTGACTGGCGGCACGGATCATGCAGACTATCACAAACGCAGGATTGATTGCGTTCGAACATCTCTGGAGCCTCGGATCTGGTCCCGGGCCACCGGGAGAGCGAAGCCGCCGCTAACACGATGGGAGCAGCATGTCTCGGCGACCCTCCCAGCACACATGAGTTCCAGCCTGCTCTTTCCTTCAGCTGCGCTTGCCGCGTGCTCTCCTGCTGCAGCAACAAGCGAAAACACCAAACGCCTATCCCTTGCGGAGGAAGGAGCAGCCGCATGACTCGTTCCAAGACAAACCGCCTGAAGCTACCTGTTTACAGTCGCTGGACGCCAGGACGGTGAAGATACTGTATGCAGAGCGTCGTCGCCGTCGCACGCTGGAACGACCCCTAATGTGCTGAATCAAGGCAGGCAAGCATCCAGCTCCAAAACGTGCCCTGCGGCCATGATCACAGCATCAGCACCCAGGGTCCTGTCTAGTCCACAGGGCCGCACGCAACCAGGAAGGAGCACCCTCCGGTGGTTCTTCTACGCAGCCGCACATGTTCTGCGACAGCCATGACCCAAAAATTTTTTGTGAGACCTGTAGTCCGGGCAATCCGGGCTCGCGGAGAGAAGAAAAAGAGCCAAAGCTAATGATACCTGAAGAGGAAACCCGGGACTCGCGTCATTGGGAGCTAGGGACGTCTCTTCTCTTGGGCTCTCTCGATTGGCGGCACCAGAGACAAAACGGCCAGATCGGGGCGCCCATGGAAGGGGACGAGGGGACGAGGGGACCCAGTCCGCTGGATGGGAAAAAACAGGGCAGAAACGTGGCTTCGCTCCTGTCTTGGCTCTCCTGTCCTTCGCTCGGCTGCTTACAGCTCTGGCAGGTCCCTTGCTCCCTGTCCATGACGTGATGGGGTCGCGAAGTTGTTTGCAACGCTGTCGTATTCCGGCTGAGTGGGAAGAAGGGTTGGGGGACGGAGTTTCTCCCGCGCTTTCGGCATATGACGATCGTCAATAGAGTTCCAACACAACATCCTCCTAAGCAAAGATAACGGCGCCCCGCCAGTGCGGTTCCATCTCCTCGGGCCTCTAGATTCGACCGCATGGCTCGTACTCTTGATAGACGCCACGTGGAGAAGCTCCGACTCTCGCCACCACCATTATCTCAACAACAAACGATGAAAAAGAAACACCTAGAGGTTGATAAGCGGAGCCAAGGGGACCCGCTGCGCGCGCAAGAACTCTCAAGACGCCAGATGACGAAGGTTGCCTTTCCATCTCCTGCAGGGACCGTGAAGGGTCCAGAATCTGAAACTCTCAGCCTCCCCAAAAGCTGGTCCCAGCCTCGAGGCAGAGAGGCGCGAACTGTGATTGGACCGATGGCTTACATCGAGCATGCGAGGAGGGATCCTGTACAAAGCATCGGCGGCTCGGGCGTGAAAATGGCATCGTCGGTCATGAGTCCTTCCGGTCAGGCAGCACTCCTGTCCCCGGTGGTCGGTCAGGTTGGGCTCTGATCAGAACCCTATTTGTCATTGTTGGAATTGTTGGCTTATCGTCGGTGACACTAGCGATGGGCCTCTCCCGGGTAAGTCCTGTCAAGGCCGGGTCTTGCCGAGGCCCTCATGGCAGGGATGAGGCTGGGACTTAGAGTGTTGGTGAGGGAGGAAGGGATCCCAGTCCAAACATTGCCTTGCATGACATCACCGACGAGATTTAGGGTCCTGCTGTAAGATGCTTCCATGTACGTGTGTCATGTGCTACCCTCCACCGCGCTTCCTGTGTGTCGTCTATTTCACCATGTGGTAAAGGGGGGGGGTTGTGACTGGCTTCGTGGATGGTCCTCTGCGATGGGTTTTGGGGCTGGATTTTGGTTTTCGATATTCACCGAGCTTATAACTCTACCAAGAACTGGTTTGACCTTGCCACTCGGCAGTCTGGAGATGTTGACTTTGACGGGATAAATCATCAATTTGAAGAAATGGCCAATATGAGATATGATACCAGGAGATAAATCGCGTTGGATAGAAGATGAGGTTATCCGTATCCTGTCGGCCTCCTTGGCAGGCTGTAGAATAACAGCTCGATCTTGTTGAATCTTGAGAATGGCGGGCAGAAGGATGTAACCTGGCATTCACTCTGACCAGCAGATCTCAGGAATATCAAGTAAAATATTCCCATGCCATTAAGTTTGGCCCCACCGTGAGCCACCGAGGATAATCGAAACCCCTGAGAGTTTGACCGGAAGATTTGAATCATCCCAACAACTCTATGTCTGGTTGATATCGCCGGCGATACAGCACCAACCCCACCAACAGAACGCCAGCTGGCCTCCACGACACCTCGGCTACGGACTTGATAGGAAGACCAACGGATCCCAGGAGGACAACGGATCCCAGGAATACACCACGGGGTCAAACCAGTCCTTGGTCTCCTCGCGAACGTTGGCAATCCTATCCTGCAGCTCCTCCAACGAATTCAAGGAAGACACTAGGGGGTCAAACCACGCCTCGATCTCCTCGCTAATGGTGTTGATCCTATTCCGCAGCTCCCCCCAATTGTCGCCCATCTCGGAGCCATTCAATCTCAAGCTCTGCCCGATGGCCAAGGCCCATCCGGCCATTTTGGGGACAGCCATCTTCTCGTCTCCCGCAGATACTTCCTTCAGTGTGATGAGCATCTTGATGCAGTCTCTGGCAACAATGGTGAGAAATTTGAAATTCTTGGTTCTCGCAGGCTCTACGGAGTTGCTGTTGGGCGCTGCGTAGTATCTGTTGATAAATATCAGTAAATTATTCCTGCGTCCAGAAAAGTAGTAGGTGAGTGTCTGAGGTGTGAGTATTCTCCTGAACCGTTTGACACTGCTATGGATGACCACAAAGATCTTTGAAAACTACGCCTTGACGTACCTCGGATCAGGGGGGCCAGCGAAGTGTCCAGCATTGCCAACGAAGTGTCCAGCGTTGGCAGTGAAATTCCCAGTGTCGGGGGCGATGTGTCCAGTGTTGGCGACGAAGTGTCCGGTGTTGACGTTGTGAATGGGCGGCATAGCACCGACTCCCATTCCTTCCTCGGATGAGCCCATCCACACATCGGCACCGTTCACCGCCCCTCCAATAGGGCCAGCAGCCTCAAACACAAGGCAAATGTCCTCGAGGTCTTTACTGAATGAACTGATACTTTCGGATAGAGAATCCACACTCAGGAGTGAGGGTATCCGCCCATTTGCTTCGTCTGCCCGGTGCTGATGAAGACAACCCTGTACTTTGGCTAGAATTGGCTCGATAATGCGGTCAGTAAGAGGGGTACAGCTGCCGCTACGCTGTAAATTCAGCTTATACTCGGTAGGATCGATGAGAAATTCGCCGGACGCCATGTTGTTGCAACCTCAAACATAACCGCTATGATTCACGGGAAGGGAAGGGAAAGGAAATGAGAAACGAGAGCAGCGGGCTTATAAACACGAGGATAGCATATGGGAAATAGGTGAGAGAAAAGAAAATGCCACAAAGTTCACTGTAAGACTGGTATGCCTCCTGCGTATGGTCTCAGTTGCTGCGTCGAGCAACTCTGTTGTGCCACTCTGTGGATACAGCCGCGCGGCTTGTGAAGACATAGAAGCCTCAAATCAAGTTGTCTAGGTCAATGAGACTGCTGGGGAGCCTCACGTTTCTCAGAAGCAGAAGAATGTAAGTTCGCAGTCAAGCTCCACCCGACACTGTCAAGGTAAACTCTGTGTACGGCAAACAACCATACGTACCAGCTAGGTTAGCCCATGCCCCAGCTCCCGATATAGTTGTATAAGCTCATTGCAACATGTACAAACTCATTGCCATGTTGCCTTTGTCACATGGCTGCTGGTTGCGCCACATGGTTCCGCCGTCCGCCTGCCGCTGAGCCCAATGCTGTGCCGACAAAGGGCCAACCTGGAACAGCGATAGTCATCAAGTAAAGCAGGTTCGTTGGTCTAGCGGTATGATTCTCGCTTAGGGAGCCACCCTGAGTAAAAATGCGAGAGGTCCCGGGTTCAATCCCCGGACGAACCCCACTTTTTGCTCCGGGCCGGGCCGGAATGAAAGTGGTTTGCTGGTCATCCATCCGGCGTCACTTGAGCGCCGTTTCAGGGAGACTTAGGAGTGCCGACAGAGAGCCCCAGAATATGGCTAGTGGGTGGTGATGAGAGCCAGCTCCTTAGTTTGCCAATCGGTCATTTTTGGTTCGGTTCTGGCGATGTCTGCCGTAACGGGGAGGAAAATGTGGACCGCGAGAGCGAGTTCCCACAGCTCGCTGAACCCTGGTCACTTCGGTCTGCGGAGAGCTGGTCTCGCATCTGGCAGTCATATCAGCTGTCTGGGGGCTGGCAGCGGGCACAGACAAATCGGGATGAGAGCCATTGACGGCGGCATGGTGGAGGTTCCGCTGCAATGGCCATGTGCGCTGCGCGTGGGTTGTGAGCTTTGGAGGTGTGAGGTGAAGATTCCCGGGGTATCTTCGGCAAAGCGCTGGACCAAATGCCCCGATGCGTGGAAGCTTGGACCTCTTCCAGGCCCCGCCACCGGCTGCTCCACCCTACAGCTCGACCAAATTGAGGTCATCAGTCAAAAACCGCTTCGACAACGGGAAGAAAGCAAGCTACGAAAACGTGGCGACGGCAATTGGCACGCGTCCCAACATGTGCCGGTGAGTAACGGACGGCGTGCACGGAGACTGCGATTTGCCAATGCTAACGGCTGTTTTTGCGATCCGATTCAGGACCGGCTCTGATTAGCTCCACCGCCTCTCCCACTATGCGGTCGCAGTTGACACGCAATGTGTACCGTCGACTGCTCGCCGGCCATGGCCTGTTGCGGCCGTGCCCGGCGCTCTTCGGCCGCTGCTACTACACGCAATGCCGCCCACGGCTGCCCGTGCAGCTCCTCCTGCGCCATCCCCACCACCCGAGGCGGACCTTCTTCGGCGCCCTGTTCCAGAAGCCCCCGCGCGAACTGAAGGAGCCCGAGTTCGACCCTGGCTATGATGTGCTGCTTAAGTTCCGGGGCATGGAGACTGAGAATGCACGCCCGCCGCCCCGCGAGGAGCTGTTGCGGGGCCTCAAGCAGTTCATCAACCGCAAAAAGAGGCCCTTCCCGAAGCCCATGAACTCAACCCAGGCCTTCCTCACCACCCGCATGCTTCGACACCTGGTGGACAATCCGCTTGAGGGCGACGACGCTTTTGACGATATTGGCTTGCCCCACCTGAGACACATCCTCTACATAGTGCAGTTTCCGCCGCCACGGGGGAAGACTAGTGATCACCTAGAGCTTTCCAAGCTAGTTTACCGCGAGATCGAATGGAGAAGGCAGACCATTCCGGAGATCCCCGGGAAGCCTTCTGGGTATCCCGGTGATTTCAAGCACTTCATCAAATGTCTGACGACATACGGCGGGGCGTTGGAAGCCGTTGAGCGGTTTAGCGAACATCGGGCGAAGCTCGACATCCAGACCCGGACGGATGACTACAACACAAAACTGTGGGTACTCGTACTCCGCGGGCTTGCTCAAGAGAAGCGGGAGGCAGAGCTTCTCGGAGAGCTTCAGAAGGCGGCGGAGGAAGGAATTGCGTACTCCCCAATGGTCCATGAAGTCATGACTGGCTTCTTCGCGGGACAAGACCGGGTCGAGGAGACGAAGAAGTGGTTCGAAAAGCCGATCCACGACGGCCAATCACCGACACCAGAGACGTATCTAGAGATCATCAAGTTCTCCCTACGGAACAATTTGCAGCAATGGAGCCGTCCCATTTTCGAGAAGCTGGTCCAGTCCAGCCCAGAAAAGGAGCTGTGGGATGTTGCGCTTCGGTGGTCCGTCCTGGCTATGGATAAGGGGGTTGAGGATATCAGGCAGATTATGGCAGCCATGGCGACAGGGAGCGGGGGACGGAACGGCCACAAGCCTGACGCCACGACCATCGACTGCCTACTCATGGCAGCTATCGAAAAGAAGAACCCATATCTCGCCGAGCGGTTCCTCTCCCTCGGCAACGAGCTGGGCATTGTGCCCCAGGCAATGACTTATATTCTCCAAATGGACTACCGGCTGGACGCCAAGGACTTCAGCGGGGCCCACAGCATCTATCAGAAGCTCCAGAATCGGGAAATCGACATCCGCAACGACGAGGATCTTCCTGTGCTCAATAAGTACCTCTGCCTCCTCTGTGGCGCCGAGAACCCTGATCTTGAGCACATCCTCGACATCACGGCGCAGCTGGAGTTGCGCCGCGCAGTTTTAGAGCCCGAAACTATCGTCGCTCTCTGTATGTTCTTTTTACGCAGTGATCAGCAATACGACGTGATCGACACACTTTCCCTGCACACACTCACTCTGAGCCTCGAGGAGCGTGAGCAGGTACGCAAGGCCTTTGTTGAATATTGCCTCGATACCAAAATCAGCACGGCGCGCGTGTGGGACGCCTACTCGTTGCTCCGCCAGTTCTTTCCCGAGACGGAGCCGGCCGACCGCCTCCGTCTGATGGATGCCTTCTTCGCCCGCCGCCGTCCCGACATGGCTTGCAATATCTTCGGCCACATGCGAGGCCACGGCAACCCAGCCCAGCGGCCCACAGCCGAGGTGTATGTGCGCTGCCTCGAAGGTATCGGACGCTGCCCCAGCCTCGATCCCCTCAAGATGGTCCACAACATGTTGAAGATGGACACCACCGTGGAAGTGGATACACGTATGCGTAACGCCCTGATGCTGGCGTACGCCGCCAACCAGGAGCCGCATTCTGCACTCGATTTCTGGGAGCAGATCGCCTCCTCGTCCGAAGGGCCGTCGTACAACAGCCTGGCCATCGTGTTTTGGGCCTGCGAGGGTATCCAGGGCCGTGATGACATAGCCAGGAAGATATGGCAGAAGATGCAGCGCATGGACCTTGAAGTGCCACCCAATGTGTTTTGGTCTTACTGTGGAGCGTTGGCGTCGCAGGGCGAGCTGGCTGAGGTCAAGCGGATCATTGCGGGAATGGATGCGAGTGTTGGGTATTCGCCGTCGGTAATGACGTACGTCTCATTCTTCTTATTCACCCCACGCTTGTCTTGGTGGATGTAGACCCATATGCTAACACTGAATGCAGACTCGGCGTCACGTATAACGCCCTGCCAGGGATAGCGGCCAAGGAGGACTTTGAAAAATGGGCTAGGGACGAATACCCTGAGATCTGGGCGCGCCTCGAGAGCAAAGGACGCAGGAAGACGATGTTTGGTGAGCTGTTCAATATTGCTAGGAATATGGAGGCATGATGGAGCGGCGAGTGAGATTCTTCATCTACATCGATGTCATGTGTGATCTCAGTATATTTTGTAACTTTGTACACATATATAACCTCGTGGAAAGAAAAGAGGCAACCAGTCTATGTTGCTGGTCGTTCTTGTATTGTACAAAAAATATCCCTTTTATATATATCTCTGTGGGAGGAGAGCCTGGGCAATTCGATGGAGTTCCTTATTGTACAACAGAGCTAGCTGCATGCTACGATTCCCGCCAAGAGTGGTTTATTCTCTGCGATTCTCTTGTTTGCTGTACCTTGCGAGCTTCGCGTTGTTGGGGAGTTGAGTCGATGGGAGTGTGCCGTGACTGATCCATTTTGACCTGCTCAAAAGCATTTCGGGATGCAAATGACAACTCGGATGAAGACCGAGTCCGACGGCTCTTCGGATCGCCTTGGCCATCTTGCGCTGGTTGACGGCACGCAGGCCACTCTGGCGGCCGGGAATGATGCGGCCCATAGCAGTCATGTGCTCGGCAAGGAGGGCGAAGTTCTATCGCATTCATCCATGTTCGTCAGTACTCTCAGCCCACAAATGAAGCCCGAAATCGTTACTGCGGCGGCGGCGGCGAATTAAGGGAGACATACGCGATAGTTATCCACCGGGTTGAACCCCATCACATCGACAATGTCGACCTGCGGCGTCAGAAACCCCTTCCAACGCCGCATCTCGACCGGGCTGAGGTCCTTAGGCGCGTACACGTCGCCTTTCTTCCATCGCCGCGTCATCTGCTGAACGTAGCTATCTGTTTGGTGGGTCGCGGCCAGGTCTTTCTGCGTGACATCCCGCCTCTCGCGGTTCTTGGAGAAGGCGTTGCTCGTCTCGACGAGGTTGCGGAGGTCGCCTGTTTGGCTGGGCCTCTGTTTGGCGAACATGTCGCTGATTTTGGAGGAGGGGTCGGCGTGGTCTTTGACTAGGGGGGGGAGTTAGTTCGGAAGCTGGGGGTGATTTCTGGGAGGGAAAGGGGGCGAGAGCGTCTGCGTACGGGCTGCGGCGGAGGGTGTGGTTGAGAAGAGCTTGTTCGCTGTCGGTTTTTGTTGCGGCCGAGAGAGCGCTGTCTGGCATTGGCGGAGCGCCGAGGAGTACCATGTTCGGGATGCCATGGTGGGCGTGTGGAGGTGAGGGCGTTGTGGGTGATATGGTCTCCGCCAAATGACCAATGTGCTACTGCTAGTGGGTGAGCTCGCGATGCGCGATGCTGATTGCTTGGTGGTTTGGCTCGATTGGAGACTTTTTGGCGGATTATCCTTTCAGCGCGGCCGGATTAGCGGACGTGGGGGCTGGACCCACAATGCGGCTCAGGCAGGCCGGAACGACAGGGGTTGCGAAAGCTGGGGTTGCGGCAGGCAAAAGGTTTCGAGTGGGGCAACGTTCACTTTTTTTGGGCCTTCAACTCGGTTCAGTTCGCGGCAACACGAGAACCAATACCACGCCAACACAACGTACCTCACCTACCTCTCATTACCGCGCAGTCATACTGAGTCTGCAAGATGGTCCGAAAACTCAAGCATCACGAGCAGAAGCTCCTGCGCAAGCATGATTTCGTGAACTATAAGCAAGATAATCAACACAGAGATCACGATGTCTCTCGTCGGTACATGATCCAGAAGCCAGAGGACTATGTAAGCCATGTCGGCCACGGCTCGTGTTGATCCGCCATTGCTAACTCCGTAACAGCACAAGTACAACAGGATATGCGGCGTGGGTGCTCACTCGACCATGGACAGTGTTGGCGGATGTGTCAAGCTAACGTCGTGAAATGCGCAGTCCTTGAGGCAACTCGCCCACCGGTTGAGCGTACGTTAAATCCCCCCTCGCCGAATGCAACCCTAGGGGCGGTGTTTGGGCTAACATGAGATTTGCAGCTTCTTCCTCCAGACAACAAGGTCAGGCGGAAACATGAAACCCTGCTTTTGGACAAGCTGTATGACATGGGTGTCCTATCAGTATGATCCCTTGAAGACAACGCTATCTGTCATTTACTCACTCTCATACAGACCAAGTCGAAGTTGTCACAGGTGGAGCACGGCGTCACAGTCAGCGCACTCGCCAGGCGGCGCTTACCAGTGGTCATGACGAGACTGCGGATGGCTGAGACGGTGCAGGCGGCGACGAAGATGATCGAGCAGGGCCATGTGCGAGTTGGCGTGGAAGAGGTCCGCGACCCCGCGTTCCTGGTGACAAGAAGCATGGAAGACTTCGTGACCTGGACTGTGGGCAGCAAGATCAAGCGGAACATCATGAAATACCGCGATAAGCTGGACGACTTTGAGCTACTCTGATGATGGGGTATTTCGAACCAGAACCGAAAAATCTGGAGTGGTCAGCGTTACAGAAATTGCAGCAAAGCAAAGGCTACACAGCATAATTTGACCTCGGCCGGCTTGACCCTTGCCAAGCTTCAGAACAGCGACTCGGCGCCGACCCGGCCATTGCGGCACACGGGAAGCTGGAACGCAGTCTAGGGTGGTTGGTATCGACTGTCGCAGCTCTGATGCGGACCTCTGGGTGTAGGTGGCGTTGGGCCTGTTTAGCGCCTGGGAAGAGGTGATTATGGAGGCGTCCGAGCTACTTGATTTCGATCCCAGTCTTATCCTCACACATACCACTCGTGAGGGTGAGGGTAGAGACTTTTGGGGCGGACTTCAAACTCCGGTTTTGGACAGAAAACCACAGGTTTTGATTTGGCGGTTAGAAGGTAATAGCTTGAGCTAGTTATTGCTTATTTTGTTTCCCAGAAGATAAGGTACCGAATAAACGGGCCGGGCTAGCTCAATCGCTCTCTCCCAGCGATTTGCCGCAAATGTGCTGCTCCCCAATACCACGGGTTGGGTGCTCCTTCCTTGCCCTCTACGCTGCAGTCGCAAAGGTTACCCGAATTTGCTGCCATGGGAGGCCGCTAGTTTCGTCATTTGTTTTGTTCTTCAAACCATCACATTCTCTGTACCTTTCAGCCCCTTTCATCCTCTCTTCGCCAGCATTATTCTCGCTGTATTCCGTCGATGCCTGCATGCTTCTCGGGCGCGCCCCCTAATCCTTTCGGCTTGGGCACCTTTTGATGTGTCCTAGCCCTTTAGATCCGTCTAGCGCGGATACAACTCCATATTTCCTACGAGTCCTCCTCTCCACTGCTAACCAACACACCTCCCGCGTTTTCCTCCGAGTTGGCATCCGACAATTCCAGACAGCTCCCACACCCAAAGCACAGGCTAATCAGACAATGCACATGACCCATTCTCTAGAGCGAGGGGGCTCTTCGGAGGTGTCGCTTGATCTCTATTGTACCGATGGCTCTCCGTACTGGACACATGCGGAGAAGAACGAATCAAGAGCCAAGCTCGCCGGCGACAAATCATACCAAGAGTCGCTATCCCATTTATCTGCCAGCCACTCGCCCTCCTTGGACCGAAGCTTTCAAGGAACACCTGCCCCAGCTCCAGATTCTGATGCCTATAAACTCAACGGTTTTGACCAAAGCGCAAGAGACTTGACACCTGCTCAGAGGTATGGTTCGGTTCCGCCAGGAGTGTCGAGACCTTATTGCAACTCGCCCGATCATCTCCTTGTCGAACCAAGGCCGGGTTCACGGTCAGGCGATGGCACTCATCTGAGCACGCCGAGTCTAGCCCACAGGCTTCAGCACTCCCTTTCAGATGATCCGCTGGTTGCCCACTCGCACACCAAGATACGTCGTCTGACTCCGATGAGTGGTGTGGGTTTCAGTCACGGTGCGACTGACACAAGCGATCCGGCCCTGTTTTTGTATGGGGGCCGCCCCCTCTTGCCGTCTATCGAGAGCGCCTAGGAGAAGTTCAAAGACGAGAAACCGATGATAGGCCGCATGCATCGGGAGCTAACGGGCGGTGATTTGTGTGAGGTGCTTGTGGACGTTTCCGCCCACAGGCACCATGGGCACAACTCGGATATCAAGGTCAGGCCTACCGTTGGTATCACGCATTTCGTTTCGCGGCCTCGAGAGGGCCATCCAGCTGTGTCAAAAGTCGGTCCGCTCTGTCAGCTACCGGCTTTCAGATACCCCCCTGAGCAAATTTGGGAACCCTTAGGAACTGCTAGTCGGGTGTTCGATTCGACATCGGCGGCCACAAACTGCCTCTCTGAGGAAGTTTCGCTCTATCCTTCGCAGAGCGACTCGGAGGTTCAGACTCCTCTGCCTTCTGTCCACTACAACTCGGCTTTCGACCTCTCGAGGTGGGCCGCGGGGCACTCACTTCAATCAGACGAGAACAGTGTTTCTCCTGGAGCATCTCTGTGGATAACTCACACTGGTGAAGCCTACAGCAGCGAGTTTTCGATACGAGCTCATGGGCTGCCTGGCCCAACCCCGGTGGAGCTCAAAGGTGAAATACCACAGGAGGACGCCGATCATATCCTGTATCCGCAGCGGCGTGTTCACTCCGGAGGACTAGTATCATCCGGACACCCAGGTCACAGCACTGTCTCGAAGGTGCAGCCATCCAATGATGGTGCTGCCACGCCAGACCCACTATCGAGCTTTGTTTTCCCCCGGCTGGAGCTCGGTGCTGAGAGGAGAGGGAGCTTACAAAGGCTGGAGAAGAAGAGGTCTGCGTCAAACCTTGTTGCGTATTGGGAATCTGTCAATAAAGGCTGGGACCGTATGTCATCCTTGGCAGACGAGAAGGACGCAGATACGCACCACGATGGCGTCCCCCAAACAGAGGCATACCAGTCTGCCAGCCATGATTTCCAGTGGTCAACGAGTTGGCTCCGCAATATCATCGCATTGCCCGGGACAACACACAAGTCCATTCTCACGGAGCTTCCGAGGAGAAAGTCATCCCAGCCAAAACCTAACTCAGCAATGCCACGGAGCTTGACGGGAGGTTGTTCACCTGCAACCCCTGTTGATATGAAGTTCAAAGAAACGGTCAATAACCGGGAGCATCTCCTCAACGAAGCGGCAGTGCTAGCGAACGAGGTTGCCGACCACGAGGACCAGCAATGTGCAGATCATCTCGAGTTGACTGAGGTCAATCATTTCCATGCTTCACGCTCTCCGCCGAGTGTGCATGAAAGCCTGCCAAGCGAGATTGAGTCAAGCGCAGATGAGGGAGAACTTGGGCATCGTTCCCATACCATTCGCGGTCCCAAGCACTACCGCTCGACCCCCGGAATGCACAGTAGGAACGTCGTGGTCAACATTCCGAAGCGAACCTCAAGTCTTCTGAAGGCCAAACTCGGTTCACGCTCCTGGTTGGGGGGATCTCATCGGAATCGTTCCCGGGAACAGCGCGACTCCAACGTGTCTCCAAGCCACCGGCCGACTATCGACCGAACGGTACTCGCCCACCGCGAAGAGGATGAAAAAGACTCCGACTCATATTCACCAAAGCGTTCGGGATGCTTCACTGGCGGGAAGATTGCAAGGAGAATCAAAAGCTGCCGTCTGCCTCGAATTCAGAGTCAGCCGAGTTTTCACCGCGACAACGTAGACGGAGCCTCTCCCACGGACGACGATCAACTAGAAATCGACGCCCCTGAAGCTGCCCGGTTGAAGCCGGCTACTTGGAATTATGATGGCGCTAGTGACGAAGACGATTGGATAACAGGTAGTGACGCCCGTCAAGGTGCCAACGCTGGTCAAACATCGAGTGAGCGGAGGTCCCAACGACCACACTCTGCACCGCCTGGTTCCCAGGAGATATCCTCCGAGCCCGAGCCGGATGGGAAATTCCAGACTCATGGTAGCACCCGCATCAGCCTCCGGGGAAGGTCGCATGTCAGCATCCGTGGATACCAGGGCGTCAACCTCGCTCGGGCCTATCGTCGGCAGCCAATTGCAAGAGACTGGTCAGCAGTCAGGAAGAGATTCGTGGCGACAGTTGCTTGTCTGAGCACGGCAGCAATCGGTATCCTCATCGGCATATACGCTGGATTGGTTCCATCAATCCAGTACTGGATCGCCGATCTTGAACATTACGCGATTCTCGGGAATGTATTTTTCTATCTCGGCCTCGCGATCCCCAGCTTCTTCTTTTGGCCACTGCCGTTACTTCATGGGCGCAAGCCATATATCTTGTCAAGCCTCGTACTCTCAATGCCCCTACTGTTCCCACAGGCCATCTCGGTCAGTGAGATGAGATCCCCCTACGTCAGTACATGGAGATAGGCGCTCCTCAGTTCCCGTGCTTTCATGGGTCTCACCCTTGGCTTCGCTAGCATGAACTTCCACTCAATCCTTACAGACCTCTTTGGTGCGTCACTGATGAGCGGCAACCCGCACCAAGAAGTGGTCGACAAATTTGATGTGCGAAGACACGGTGGCGGTATGGGAGTTTGGCTAGGCATATGGACGTGGTGCTTCACCGGCTCACTGGGGATTGGATTCCTCATTGGAGCTGCTATAATCAATACCCTAAATCCGTCGTGGGGTTTCTACGTCAGCATCATGGTGGTCGCCGTGGTTCTTCTGCTCAACGTTGTCTGCCCAGAGGTCAGACGCTCGCCCTTCAGGAGATCCGTGGCTGAGGTTGGGAACGGAAGTCAAATCTCACGCAGAGTGGCTCGCGGCGAAGTCATGATGCACCGCGTGAAGGACGGTCCTACATGGTGGGGCCAAGAAGTGTATCACGGCATTCTTTTATCGTTGGAGATGCTGCGCCAGCCAGGGTTCATGGTCATGGCCGTCTACACCGGCTGGATCTATGCCCAAGTCGTCCTTATCATTGTCCTACTCGGCTCTCTAATTTCGAGGTTCTACATGCTCGAATCGCCTTTAGTGGGGCTCTCTGTTCTCTTTGTCTCTGTTGGGGCTCTGGTCGCGGTTCCGTTTCAAAAGGCAAACCTGTTTTCTCGCGGGCGCCATCGCCAGGAGTCCGATACACTGGATAAGAAAGTCACATGGACGTCCCATCTCCTGAGGAGGACCATGTTCTGTATTGCTCTGCCGCTTTTTGGTATCGTGTACACTGTGGCCTCAGCAGGTCCGCCGATGCCGGCGTTTGTCCCTATATTCCTGGCAGCCTTGATCGGGCACTTCTCAGGGCTCGCCATATCGGAATGCAACGGGCTGATCATGGAGACTTTCGACACTTCGGACCTACAGATGAGCACTGGGCGTCTCCGCAGCTCCTCGTCCCGAACGACGAGACGTACTAACTACTCTTCGTTCCCACGTGTCACAGCAGGGTTTGCCGTATGCCACACAATCAGTTTCATCCTCGCAGCCATGGCGACGGCCATTGGTGGCGAGATTCAGCGCAACCTGGGCCAGCGAGCTGCTACGGGTGTGGTTGCAGGAATTCTGTTGATCCTAACATTACTCCTGCTGGCCGTTCTCATCCGTTTCAAGGACGTTCAGATTATTCCCAGCTCCAAGACGCTGGAGATGGAGAAGTGGACTCAGATCCGGCGACAAAGCATCCGACGTCGGTCAAGCGAGCATAAGACTGCGGCGAACGCCAATACGATGACGGATGAGGAGATCTGGCGGCCTCTTCTATTTGGAAACCCCTCCAGCAAACTGCGCCGGGTCAACATCCTTGAACTCGGGGCCATGACCCGCTGGACAGAGGTTCGCAAGAAGAACAGACTAATAGACGAGAGAGCAGCCCATCTCAACCGCGCAGCCCTCGAGTCGGCGGCCACGGCTGTAGAAGAGGCGACTGGAATCGGGGCAAAGACAACGGATCTTGTTCGAAGGGTCAGCAGTCGCAGAAGAAAGCAGACCTCGCCACGGAGGTTTCACAATGCTAGCCCAGGCAAATCGGGGACTAAAGGGGATAGCTCTCGATCGATGGAGCTGGGCCCAATGCAGAAGAGGGACGGCATGGTTGAACCAGGGGCTTCGTACGTGCCAACCCATCACCATACACTCGGCGCAGGCGAGGATTTCTCCGAGCGCGAGTGTGTGATGGGACAAACAGTGGTCGAGGAGCACGAAGGTTTGGAGGACCTCCTGAGTTCGGAGGAGGATCACCTACCAGGGGAGCCGGCGCCGTCGAGAATGGCCAAAGAGTTCCGACGGAGCTGATCAGGGCGTTGGTGTTCCACGTTCACATACCTTTGAGCAAACTTAGATTGGTACCCAATACAAACTCTTTCCTATCTCTTCCAGCGGCCGTGTGCTACTCCTGGGATAATACACAGTGATAACCTTGGGTGTCAGGTGTCATAGATGGTCGAATTTCAAGGATAACCGTGTCTGCAAGTTGCGGAGGAACTAAGATGGCAGTTTGCCCGCCTAATGATTGTACGGCCGAATGTAAAAACCGCAGGGGCTCCTCAATCGACCAAAATTGAACGTGAATGGACCTAAGCACACGTCGCTGAAGTAAGAGCCGTTCACTCTAGGGGACAGCGAAATAATTTGGCTCCGCGACCGTTGGGAGCCTAAAATTACGTCATCGTCGATGACAGACTGTTAAGTGGTGGTTCCATGTGGTTCCTGGAGATCTTCCGGCGCCCCAGTCGCACTGAGTCCTGACCGACGTTGGGGGATGAGGTGATCAGGGGCAACCTGGAAGTCAGGCTTGATGTCCTCAGCAAAAAGGGTCATTCGCGTGATCAGTGGTCGTTATTGCTCCTTCCTCAGCCCAGAGCTGGGCGTGCCATTGGGGCCAGGCGGACAAGCGGTGGGGCCGGGTGGTGCGATTTTGAGGTCCCGTGTGGTCCCGGTGCCGAACTGGGGCGGTGATCAGCCCAGAACGACAAGCCCCAGTCAACACTCAGCCACGATTGTTGGAAATACATCGCGCCTGATTGGCCGACGGCAAAAAGCTGGGCCTCTTGGGCAGCGCACGACAGCTCACCCAGCGCACACTCACCCGCCGACTCCAAGCGCTGCACCGAGCTGCAGGGCGTGCCTCAAAGGCAGCCATGCTGTTTAAAAGCCTGGCCCTCCCATTGCTTTCAGCTGCCCTGTAAATTTATTGGAATCTGTACCTGATTTTTTAGAACTGTCCTCAAGACATACATCTATCTTCCTGCCATCTGTCGTCGACGTCGACATCGTGATAAGTCGCTACACGCTGTTAGCGCGAGACTCGCATCGCCTTCACTTAGACACGGCAGTCCCCCAAACAACTCTTCGAAAACATTTGAAACGTTCGGGGGCTTCAAATCCCACAACACAAGACACCATGTCGCCTACATACACGATGTCCGCACATCTGTGCAAGCAGATCTACTCCTCATGGCGCCAGTCTCACCCTAACGGGAACGCGAACACGAACGCGAGCGCAACCCCGTTGCCTTCGCCCCCCGCAGTGCCCACGGCCCCAATCTCGTACTTCCGCCGCTCGCCCTCGCCCGATAACAAGCGGTCGATAGACAACGACAGAAGCGACATGTCTTCGGCTTCGTCGTCGCCAAGTTCCTCGCCGCCCACTTCGACTTGGAGATGGGGATCTCGCTAGGTGCGAACAACAGGAAACGTCCATCAGCAACCCTCTTCCAGCACACATCAGTCACCCACCACCAGATGAACCGCTATGGAACTTTTCACCGCTTCAAATCGACCCCCATCCAACCCAGGAATATACGTCGTTTGTCAGCCATGCATTTCCAGCAACAACTACACCACTCAGCAAACCACCACTACGCCAGAGTTCTCGTTACAACCTGCCCGACCGGGTTTTCAACGACCAATGTGGCTTGCAGCAGCATGCAACGCTGCGGAAGCAAGCAACCATCACGCCAAGTAAACCGCGCTAGCATCCAGAACCGCATCAGCCCCTTGTCGGGCCAAGTATACTTGCAATCGCCGCAACGGCACCGAAGCCAAGACCATTGGGGAAGGAGCTGTTAACTCCGTCCCTATATCAAGCAACATCCGACGAATCCAAACACCAGCACAAACTCTCTCATCCGATCCCCTGATGTCGTCATTTAGGTTCTTCTGGCAGCATCCGGAATCACGCTATTGCAGCAAGGTGGCCCAGGCCATCCTGAGGGGAAATTGGGGTTCGGTGGGGTAGGGGGTACGCGAAAAGCAAGTGGCCGAATTTGGTTCCGGCGCAACCAACTGCCGGCATCCTGAATCGCATCATTCACGAGTCGAAACAGGCCACTTCTTATTATTCTCGATCCATTCTTCCATCTACCCCGCCTCCTTCCATACGCCACATGACACCTCAACATAATCTCAACTTCACACATGCTGGAGAAGCACTCGAATGTCGATTGAGGCAATGATGGCGAAGCCAGCTTCACATTTTGCCATTTGGCGCAATTGAGGCCAAGCCGGACCCCACATCAAGCCGCCGACGTGCCGAGCTACCGTCGCCAGGTTCTTCGTTATCGGGAACGGCCCGGGAAGCGGCATATTCTGTTCTTGCACCTTTATTCTTCCGCTACGGGACAAAACTTCCGATTCGAACTTTCTTCTTCTTTTATCTCGGAACAATAACAGTTTCACCTGAGAACCTCTGGGGACAAGGGCGACATGGAATGGGGAGTTTGGGGACGTTGCAAATGGCGTTTTTGTCTCGGGTCCCTGCATTTCTCATGCTCGTCATATCCCCTTGCCTTTTTTCTTTCTGCATGCCTGGCGAGGGGAGTTACTCAGACCGGCTGATTGACCACATCTTGCTGCCTGCCTAGCTTTTAGCGGCGGCTCGGCGCGGGGGAAGGTGGGAACACCACGGCCTTTCGTGTGCACAACCGGCCACAGACGGTCTGGACCGTTCACTGTCGTCTTGGCGGGTGGTGGAAGGGGGAAGAGATATTGTCACTGAGCAAAAGTGCCGGGCGAGACGCATAGCATAGCTGGAGCATCAGGGAGATACCTACCATTGCAAATTTGATACCAACCAACTTCATACCTTGCTTATTTGTGCCTCAGCTGAACGTGATGACAATTGAGCGTAATGATCTATGCATGACCAATTTCCCACCACACATTTGGCGAGAGCGACAACATGCCGAGCAGTAACACCGTGTAAAATATTTCTATTCCAAATAGTGAAAGCACTGCTTCTTCTCTCTTAGTTATTCCCATGTTGAACTAGTCATGTTTGGTCTCTTCTTTCCGGATGTGCCTCCCTCCCTCCCTCTCAGTGTGTCTAGGTAGTTGATCCTTCGCTTATATGTCCATCAGTTCTTATGCTTACTTACCATCATCTACCTTCGAAAAGATGGAAGGGCAAAAAGGTCCAAAAACAACAAAACAACGCAACACAAAACTCCCTTCATTACCCATGATGATGAATATTTTAAAGGCCCCTACCCCATCCAAGGCTCAACCGCTATGCTCGACGACTCCTTTGTCGTCGTTCTACCACGCCAGATCTACTACTCCTCCTACCGCCAATGCCGCAATGCAGCACGGAGCATACGGGCCTCAGTGCTCGTCGCCATGTCGTCCTCCTCTACAAGGTGCGTGACGCTTCGGCTGCCGGTGACGGGAGGAGCCCGCTAGATGCGAGCTGATCGTCGCCGCCGCTGTCGTCAGGCGAGTACTCGGCACCGTCAGCACCCTGGATGCGGCGAGTGGCGTCCCGTTTATCCGCCTCGGTGATCTGGTCATCGTCCTTGCGCATGTCTGGCGCCCATAGCGGCTGGTTGGGCGCATGGCCAACCGACATTCCCACGCGAATCTGTTCTATCAGTTAGCCTTTCACCGTAACATACGATGGTTGGTATCAAGGAGCTCACCAGTGTCTCCAGAGCTCCGTTAGAGTTGTCCACCAAGTCATCGTCAAACAGCATCTTGCCCGGCTCAAACAGTACGACGAGCGTACTTCCGCCAAATTTGAAGTAGCCCAGTTCCTCACCCCGCCTGACCTGCTCACCGGCCTGGCGTGTGATGACTGTGCTGCCGACCATCATGGCGCCAACACAAATGACCATGACGCGGCCAAACTCGGGGCTATCAATAGGGACTATAATCCTCACGTTCTCGCCGTATACATCCAAAGCCGAGCGGATTGCCATCGGGTTGACGGTGTAGTACTCGCCAGCGATCATCTTTGGCTCGTGCATGATGCCATCAACGGGGATGTGGAAACGATGGTAATCTTGTGGTGCAAGGCGGAAGATACCCAGAGCGCCGTTCTCATACCGGCCGGCGTCTTCGGGATACGCATCCCCAAGCAAGCGCTTGATGCTGAACTCGCGACCTTTGATCCATACATTTGTTGCGATATCAAGGCGGTTGAAGACGACGGAACGAGAGTCTGCTGGAGACACGACGATGCGTGAATTATCCGGGGCAGAGCAAGGGCGAGCATCAGGCTTGAGGGCTCGATAGAAGAACTCGTTAAAGGTCTTGAACTCATTCAGAGGCAAAAGGACCTCCGACATGTCGAGTCGGTGGAAGTCAATAAATTTCGGAATCTCAGCCTTGGATGCAGGATCATCAAACTTCTTGCCCTGCTTGACGCTCAGGCTCTTGAGGAGTTTGCGAACTTGGATTCCGGTTAGCGAGGGAGCACTGGAGACGGCCCGTTAATGAGCAACTTACTTCTCTTCTTCTCCATGCTGTTGGACTTCAAGCCCTTGTACAACAAGCGGATGCCCAGCCGGACATACACACTCATCTTCTCCTCGTTGATCTGACCTGTTAAACGATCCTGGACGAGGATGTTCGCCGAGTTGGCGCCGAGCTTGTAGCCTCCGTAGGAGATCTTGGTGATGACCTTGGAGTACCACTTGCGCTGGGCCTGGCTTGACGTGACGAAGCCACCCATCATCAAATTGTTCACCTGGCGCCAGTCCTGGCTAGCACAGGTGGCGATGTGAGTGATGATATCCGTGTCCTTCCGCTTGTTCAGACGGGGTTGATGGCAGATGGGGCATTCCCTGATCTCCACCACATGCTCCTCACCGCTGCTGTTGTTCAAGTCCTCTCGATCCAAGAGGTCGCCCTCCTCGCCCGGCGTGTTGAGTTCCGGAATGCTGATGGTAGAAGATTCCATGGGGGTCTGGGACTCGCTCGCTGAGCCTTCCCCAGACGTGTCTGTGTCTCCCGAGACGAGTTTCCCGGGCACAGATAGGAAATTCTTGACTTGGCCAGCATCGGGTAGCATAGCTTTCATGCGTTCCGCCACCCCGTGAGGCTTCGTCTTGGCTTCGAGTTGGTCCTCCAAGCAGATCACAGCCTCATCCATAGTCAAGTCCTCGGCATCGTCGCTATCGGTTGCCTTGTGAGGGAATCGCTGGAAGAAACTATCGATTGTGGACTCGCGGAGTGTTGAACCCAGCGTGTCAAGCATGGTGGTCAACTCAACCTTGCTGATACGCCCACTCTCATCGGTATCGTACTGTTTTAGCATTGCCCGCCAAAACTGCTGCCGAAGAGCCGGATAGGGCATGTACTTGGCTCTGACGGTCAGCTGTGGGTTGTGCTTGTCCTCCCACTTCTCCAGATTCTTCATCTTGAGCGGGAGGGTGATCGGGATGAAATCCGGCTCGTCGCCTTCAGTTGGAGAGGTATCTCCAGTTGTGGCGAGGGCGGCGACAACAACATTGTCTTGCGGGTGCAATTGACCTGGGGTAGTAGGCGTTTGCTGCGGGGCTTCTGCTATGCCATCGAGTGGGGGACCTTGCGACGAGATTGCAGGGCTCGGCAGCGGTGCTGTTGTTGATACGGTAGCCGTAGTCATTGCTGACGGGTTCTTGGACAAGGATGGCCGAGCAAGCTTGCTCAGGCTCTGCGTAGAGGAGGTCCGAGACAACCCTAACCTCATAAAACGGGATCTTTGCACTGGAGCATACTCGGGCACGTCCTTGAGGTTGTAAAGCCCAGTCTCCGGGTCGGCCTTTGGAGCTTTCTCGATAATGTCCTTGACCGGGAAGTTAACTGAGGCAATAAAATCGTTGCCCGAGTACTTGTCCCGATCGATGACGGTGAAAGAGAAATGGTAGGACTGCTCGTGACCGAGAAGCTGGAATATCATCTTCTCGTTGAACACGGGATTCAGGTTATGTCGAATCGTCTTAGTCCTGTACGTCTTCTTGCCTAGCGAGGCCACAACAAACGGGTCCATATCAAAGCTTGTTTTGGTCAGATTGGATTCAGGGGGCAGGTCGGTGATGTTGCAGATCTCCAAGAAGATGATGCCCACCACATCGCTGCCGCCGTTTACGAATTCGTATGGGTTGTCACGCTTCTTGCGCTTCAAGCCCTTGATTCGAAGGCGCCGCTTGCGCTTTTCGATCGCTTCCGGCTTGCTGGGGTCTTCGTCCTCGGGAGTTTCATCTTCGTAGACCTCATATTCGTCATCGTCATCGTTGTCATCCTGGCTCCCACTAGGCTGCGATGGCGCAGTCTGCTTTGTCTTCATCGGGCCTAATATCGGGGTCCGAGTGGGTGTGGGGTTCTGCGAGGGCGACTCGACGGCGGGAACGGACTTTGCAATCGCGGCGAACTTGTCAAAAATCTGCTTTTCGGTGATGTCCCTGTTCGACAGGTCGAGGAGGGTGAATTGTAGTAGCACCTCGCCAGAGACAACGCCCGTCTTCTTACCAGGGCGCTTGCTCTTCAAGGGGAACCACTTCGGAGGCTGCTCTGTCTTCTCGTCGGCGAATATCTCTTCCAGAGCGAGGTCGAACTCGCCGAGATAGTCCTTTCCAAACCGATCCTTATCCCAGCAGCATACGTCCAGGAGTAGGCTCTGGACGCCGTTGATGGGCAGGCGGCACTGTTCATTCCATTCGGGGTTCAGCGACTTGGTTACGGCGTGGGTGACGTGTTTTGCATCGGCGAGGGTGAGCACGAGGTACTGCAGCGCACCAAGAGTTAGTCCGAGTGCCAGTCAGAGTCGCGCAGGGTGCGGTGCACTTACCGGGTCTGAGGTTCCTCCTCGATCCTTCGCGGCGAGATCTCTGGCCTGGCGACGACAAGTCAGCGCGCAGTGTTCCTCGGGGGGACAAGAGTGGTGCAGAGTGGTGCGGGTGGCCATACCCTAATGACGACGACGCCGAGCACGAGACCCGTCTCCTTGCGACCCTCAGGGCTCGCCGAGTCTCCCTTGCTCCTCATTGGGCTTGCGTTCCGGCTGTTTGGGGATGAATTGGTGTTCGAGCTGCTCGAGTAGCCCGGTTTGAGGCGATTAGGAATGATGCGGACCATGGCGACTGGAGGGGTCGCGGGATTGCCGCGATTATTTAACACGAGCCGGCAGCGCTCGGCAGGCGGGCGGGCACCAGCACAAGCACCAGCACCAAGGGGCAGCACCAGCAGCCTGGAGCTACGTCGTGTTTGGAGGGGTCGCAGCCTCCAAGCCGTCAATCAATGCGGGCAACCTCCAATTCCTCCTGCCAGCAAGTTTCGAGCGTCGTAGTGGTGGGGTGTTGCGGAGCGGTAACGAGCCAAGCCAGCCTGTCACCTCTCAGCTCGTCGAGTTGATGATGCACGGTGCTCACGAGCGAGTGGCCAAGGACGTCATCTGCTGCCGGGATAGGGCAGCGCGCAATGCAGAGCGGACGGCCCTGAGCAACCCAGATCGGGGTGGATCTGCACGGCGGGGACGCTTGATGGTTGGATGAACGCGCCGAGAAAAGGACCAAGCAAGTAGCCGGCCAAAAAGCCGAGGCGTTGGGATGGGCTGCAGCTTTCTAATGTACCGGTTGATAGAAGAACGATTCAGATGCAGACGAGCGCGAAAGAAAGAGAAAGGAAAAAGCTGGAGGGGGACGGCTGAGGCAGGAACCATCGACCGCTGGCGACGTTTCAGCCAGCTGGGGATTTCGACGCAACAAGCAGCGCGGGAGGGAGACGGCTCGGGCCAATTCCTGGGGTGGCGTGGAGGACAAGTAGTAAGATTGACGGCAACGTCGCGTCTCGTGTGAGTGAGGAGGCCGAAGGGAGTTTATTATGAGGGAAGAGCGAGCGTTTGGCGGGAGCTGAGCTCGTCTGGTCTGGCGGTCTGGTCTGCGCCATTCAGGAGTCTTTCCATTCTTGAAAGAGCGGGTGGAGCATCATTCCAGGTTCAGCAACCCCAACGACAGCGAGCCCAATGGGGCGTCCACTCTCGAAATTGGACCAGAGACACGCGAGCGACTCTGCCCCGTCTTCCCCATCCTCTGAAATAACCCTCTCAACCGTAATCTGGAGACGAGGCATTGTCGATCATGGGGAGATTGGGGGCCTCGCAGCCCGTTCAGTTCCTGAGCGGATTCTTCCCTGCCCGCGCCGACTACAAAAAAATAGCAGCGACCTCTTTATAACGCTATTTCGCGGGCGCAAATGCCCGAGCGCGCAGCCCTATCAACATGGCATTTTTCGGCGTCGAGCCTCAATTGTGATAAGCTTCATGCCAAGCCGAGTTGCCATCTCGTTAATTAGACCTCAACCCTCCACGGCCGGCACGAGGGTGTCGACGTGCGGGGTCGCCCAAGTCTCTTTCACAGAACACCTCACCTCGGTGCCTGCCCGGATGCATCGATTCCATCCACTTATTCAACACCGTTCTCATCTGAAAGGGAGCGAGATCCGAGTCCACCGCCCAATGCATCATCGGTGTGATTTTCGCCAATCAGAAAGACACCGAGGCCGCGCAACGAACGCAGCGTCGACCCCCTCACTCTGTCCCAGAGCGCGCAAAATATTTCATGCTCACTTCTCGTGTGCTTTACGTAGATTGCAATGACGCAGCCACACCCCTCAAAGTTAGCATCTGCCCTCCCTTTCGCGGGCTAATCAGCCCCCTTTTACCACCTTTTCGATGCCGCGGTCAGCAAAGAGGGACACTTGTGCAACAACGCAAAAAAAGAAAAATCCTCAGAGATCTCAAACCCGAACAGCAATGCAATGTCATAGACAAAACTCCCTTTACCCGCTCCCTCTCTTTTTTGCGCTCTCCAAAGTGTTTCTCGCATCCCAAGATAGTTAACCTCGCCTAGGTTGTCAGGCAGCTCTGAGCCGCCACGTGCAACGTCCAACAGTTTGACCAGGCAACACGAATCCGTGCCTCTGCTCTGCACTAGGACTTTTTTGTACAACCCCAACACTTTGATGCTCACCTGCTCGTACCGCGCAGTAGGTATTGATCACAGCCAGCCCCGAAACATTTCAGCCGAGGAAAAAGCAACTCTCGCCTTGTTGCAGCCGCAGCCAGTTCCCGGTCCATCGGACGTCGGGAAAAGGGGTAGCAAAAAAAATAAAGATTTTGGGGGCTTTTGTCTCTTTGGTTGGCTGGTTGTCAGCCCCTGAGAGCTATGTTGGGATTGCGAAGGAGGCCCGTCTGGTAGACGCCCTCACTGTGGCATTTGTACGCGGATACAAGGCGCAGGGCAGGCTCTGGAAAAGTAAACCCGAGTCTAAGAGCGTGCCTACCATTGGCCTTTCCAGTCCATGGAGTTCCAGCCAAACACACCTCACCTCATGTTTGCCCCTATTCCCCCGACTCTCTCAAAAGAGACGCCCAGCTCCCATCAACCAAACAAACCACAACCCCAACCCACCGCAAACCCCAAACCTCCACCAGAGAAAACACCTCACCTCCCAGCAAAGTCCCTGCATATACCCAACCGAGAGCCCCATCCAAGTGGAGAGGTGGATCCCCACAAACCTCACCAATCCCTGACGAAAGCCATCAACCCTCACCATCCCACGCACAGCACAGGCCTTGAGCCGGGAAACCCCCATCCAAAACATCAGCAACCAAGCAAGGTGAAATGGCCGAGCGGTCTGAGGCGCTACGTTAAGGAGATCCCTTAATAACATCATCTCCATCTAATCATGGAGAACGATTTCGTAGTCCGAAAGGGCGTGGGTTCGAATCCCACTTTCATCAGGTGTTTACTTTTTGCTGTTGCCCTGGATCGTATCGAGGTTTCGATAGGGTTGTTGTACTTTTCTCGATGTTTATGGCCGGCGGGGGAGGTTGCCAGGTGCTTTCCCAGCCCTGGGAGTAGATGAGATCCCCTTGGTTGTGCTCGAACCATTTTTTTTTTTCGGGAGCTCAAATCATGAGGTTGGCAACACGTCGGGACCCGAGATTTACGATATGGCGAGGCTGTTGAGTGCGAGCGCGGCACCGGATGCAAGGCAGCAGACACTCCCCAGCCTCATCCACCTCCTCTCTGTCAGGGGGGGGGCTGAGCTACCCGTTTTCTCAAATCCGGTCTGGTTCTAGTTCTGCTCAAGGGGTGGCTAGTCATGGAGATGCAGAAAACGCTCTAGAGAATGCGAAGAGCAGAGCTTCAACTCCTCTGGAGAGGATGACGGGTGATGAGGAGACACCCATCTACCGTAAAGCTGGTGATGATGGCGTGCAGAAACCTGACGCTTTTCATACTCAAGAATTAGGCAGGTGCCAGTGCGTACTCTCTGCGCGCTCTTCGTTGTACTTCTGTTGTGTCGGCTCGATAAAGGTCTAAGTCTTGAAGTAGAAGATTCACCAATGCTTGAGTAGGTATTTGCTGTTGCGCTCTTTTGGGGCAACGATGCGGTGGATGCAGCATCTGAGACGGCATTCTTTGGTTTCGGAATAGTATCACGGCGTGCGTGGGTAGCTCCAGGAACTTATATTAGCCAAGACAGCCATCACATGGAAGCAAGTATCGGAAGACGAAAGCAAACTCGAAACCAACAGTGTCTTGCGGCCAATTCACTCTATCGGCCCGGGGTCAACGAAGAAAATAAAGGCTTTCACGGGGCTCGAAGTTCAGCGAAAGAGAGACTGTTGGTTAGTTCCATGCGGGGGTGCCAAGGGCAAGGAGAGAAACTCGCCTCTTCTTTCTCCATGTCACGACCCAAGGGCCAACGATGACAGTGAAGAAGAAAAGAAGGACGGAGAATGGGTTGTCTTCTTCTCCATGTCACGACCTAAAGGCCATGATCATAGTGAAGTCGCGAAAAAATGGCAATATATGGTAGGCAAACAAAGCAGTGGGGGCAAGCAAAAAGCCAAGGAAGGGGAGGTAAGCCAAAAGCCAAGTGGATGCAAGCAAGAAGCCAAGGAAGGTTGAGAGGGAAGCCAAAAGCCAAGCGGACGCAAGAAAAGAAGAGGTGAAGAAGTGAGATGAGAAGAAAAGAGGTGGGGAAGTCAGATGAAGATGGAAGGAGGAAGACTGAAAGGGAGCTGCGTCGAGGGATTAAATACCCTTCAAGGGTGGTCTGGGCACGGGTGCGAACTGCGAACTCTTCAAGTTTAAAGTTGTCTTGCCACGAGGCACCATGGGAGCTCAGACCTCACAAGACTGAAGAGTGCAGCATGGCATCTACCCATGTCGTCGAATTCTCAAGAACATTCCCACGAGGCTAGAGCAGAAGCTGCCCTGAGGCCGTGGCTGAACAACGAGTTGTCAACCCCTTGGTCAGAGTCTGGGCCCAACCCACGCCCGTACCTTGATGTCCTGAAGCTTCATGGGAACAACGTCACCGGGCAGAAACCCAGTCATCCAGAGAACGGTCAATGGATGAGGCAAAGCTAGCGCATGACAGACGGTTCCTTGGCACAGACCAGAAGTCAGCCAGAGTCTTCAAGAGTCTTCGACTGTGCCACAGCTACAATATTTAGGGAAATGGAAACTGGAACACCTCTACGGACGACAAAGAAACTCCCGCCTGTGAATATGATGAGGAAAATTTGGGGAAACTACCCCAGCCATTGCAACTGAGTTCTATCCTCGAGTTCGTCATCAACTCCACCAGATCTCCAACCCCCTTTGCAATGCACCACTCAACATACCTGCATCACTCTCCAATTTCCAATCTCAAGCTCTCTCGCCATACCCGCTCATCGAGGCGCCGCTTCTCCTCCCAAGCCACACAAGCATCCACGCCTCCTCGTCATAAGCCCCATCTCCAGCAAAAACCGTCACATACGATCATACCCACTGGAGAACTCGGGATTCCGTCCGCTCTCCCATAGATAAGCCAGTGAGGGCCAGACTAGTAGTTGGGTCGCTGACGACCAGCGAATCCCTGGTGTTGTATGTTGTTTTGCATCTCCAATCCATTTTGTGGAGTTTACCCCTTTTTGCTCCACATCTCGGACCCCCTTTCGATCCTCTTCCTCACGGGTAACTGCGCACTCGCTTCTTCGTGGTCATGAAACCTGTTCTGTATCCATTATTAAAAGATGTAACTCGTCATGTTCCATATGCAGTGAGAGCCTGATTGCAAGCTGGGCTGGTAGTTCTGCCATTGTAGCCAACAAAATGCATCGCCCACTTGCCAGCACAACAGCATACCCACTCCCACTCAAATTGAACCTTGCGGGAAAGCCGGAATTCCAACAAGGTAACATCGTTTGATATTATCTTGAGCGTCTCACGCGTCAGCTCTCACACAACAAGCCTGCTTGCATCAACCATGGCCGCTGGCAACAACACTCAGGGGATATCGTCTCCGCTCTGTGGACTTGCGCAGCTCGCCGCCAGCAGAGCTCTGACAATGATGCAGACTCTGGCCAGTTCGGGTGAGAACTAAATTGCAAGATTATATATGAATCATCTCACTAAAACGTGTACGACGCCGACCCTGAATATACGGGTTCCTTTAACCTGGATGATGAAAACAACAACTGAATCTCCACTCCAACTGTTCCGTCAAGCCGCAAACACCTACCACGCCCGTCAGCAAGTAATTACCCCAGTGTAACACTTGCTTGCTACTTCGTCCCTCTTCCAAGACGCCTTCTGATATACATGTATGCTGGGGGTGAAACCCCGACAGCCTACCTACTCAACAACTCCGAGATAAAGGCGAAACCTCCCGTCCAGATCACCTCACTTACATATATCCAGGGGCGAGATCCCCAACACATAGCGTGATGACATTGTACTTCGGATATGCACACACTCTCCACATCCGCAGAGCAACAGACATAAGGTTTACACACTGGCACTAGAGCCTGCAGCGCGTCTTGCCCCTTTGCACAGGTTCAGGTTCGTTTGTAATCCCGCTGCGGTGGCCGTCAGTGCTGTTCTACAACGTCAGGGGCACGCGACAGGGGCGAAGTCAGGGTCCATGACGGGCGGCCGCGGAAAAGAGACGCAAAAAAGAAGAATATGCAAGTCAGTATTCCCAAGTTCTTACGAATACACCGCACCGCCATTCGATTGTCAAGTCGACCCGGAATTAAGGATCTCGTGGACATGATGCCTGCGTTCCAGATACCCCTTGTGTACGACGCGGGTGAGATTGTCAGCAGCGTGGTGAGACTATTTTCTTCTAGGAGCGTGGTGGTCTGGGGGCAGGTTGTCTCTGATGTTTTTGATAAGCGCGTGATTTGTTGGAGGCGGAACATGGCATTGCATGGCGCTGTGGTACGGCGCGAGTGCGAGATTCTCGACCTACGTCGTTGCTCACGATGCGTGACTGACTTCATCTGTGCAGGTTGGTTGTCTTGTAGGATCGAGGCTGCCCGCTTACCGTCTCTCTTTGCTCGAATTTTGTATTCGAAAAGCGAAAAGGGCAGCACGTCGCCTGGTTGGTGAGGGTTCATGCATGTCCATCTGGCCGGGAGGCCGGGCGAGCTCAAGTAAGCGGGAAGCGAGCCAGATGGTGGGTAACAGCACTTCCGAGCGCAATTAACGGCAATTTACGAGCCGAAGAGCCTCTTCGTCTCCCCTATCACATCAGCTGTCGGCTGATATTGCCCGAAGCGGGTGTTCGTCGAGCAAAAATATGCTGCTGTCGACGAGAAGCGATGTGTATGTGGTGAGCTTGGATGGTGATGTCTCTGAGAAAACGCTGACTCGCATCGACTAACGGTCAAGCAGGGTCTTCACAGGCCGGTTTGTCTCCATCGTTGACTGCTCTCGCAGCAATCATATCGCATCCGTCAACTTCCTGGATACGCAGTCAGAGGCAGTCAGCACCAAAGACGCAGCCCAACAGAATCATCACGAGCCAAATCGAGAGAGATCTGGATGCGGGCGGCGCTGCGAGTGGCTCTGCAAGTCTCAGACCCCTCAGCTGTCGAGTGCTGCAGCCGGATCCTGCAGCCCACTGCAGGGCAGAATCCGGTCAATAGCGTGACAGCGTTGGGGGTCGAGACCGGGCACAGGCCTCTGGGAAGCAAGTCATCCCACCACCACGAGCTCAGCCCAGGCGCGCCGAGGCCTGATCGCCGAGCCCGCGCAGAGAGCGCGGCGTTTATATGCCAGGGTCGAGCCGCTGCGTGTCTGTGACTGGGCGACTCGGAAAGGCTGTGAGCGTGAGCGTGAGCGTGAGAATCAACTGAAAAGGCCGCAGCGTCAATGTTTGAGACTGATGACGTCTTGGCGCGGAGAAGCGCGGGGGCCGCGGGTGACGCGCGAATGGAGGACGGCGAGGTCGGACCTGAGTCTCCGGGCGGTGATCAGCCCTCTTGCACTCGCATGCGGGGTCGACGGGGTCGAATACGGGGGTCGAATACGGGCCCCGCTGTTGCGCTGCCGCCGAGTTGCCGAGTGACGGGAGAACGGCAACCGGGGTACCTCCCGGCCGCCGTCAAGAGCGGCGACCGGCCATCGCCCCGCCGGTAGTTACAGCATGCTACCAGCTTTGATCTGGCAAAGGAGACGCTGTTGCTCCGATCTGTTGCTCGACCAGGTTTTCTGGCAGAGAGAATCGGCGGATCTGAGCTTCACTCTATTTTCGGCAACCACTTCCCACGCAGCCCCACCGTGCCCACCATCTTTGACCCCCCCCCTACACCTTCCCCACTAGCTTTCTTTCGACCTCACACGTCGGTCAGCGATGGAGGGAGGAGGAAGGAGGGGAGGAGTCAACAGCGCAACCCGCAAATCACAATCCGCACGCAGCCCAGCCTCAGCTCCTCCACGGTCTTCTGTCATCACATCATTGGGCGAGGCTGCGAGGAATGTGATTTTTTCCTGTTTTACATGAGCCTTCCACATTCATCATACCACCATGGCAACACATTCGTCTGGCTGCCTGGCCGCTGACCGACCCTGATCGCGCTGGAGCAAAGGTTGTTGGTAGAGTTTACCGCGTTTCTCTGCGGCGAGTCGAAGATCGTCGCCAACTGCTTTGACTCCACGCGCCGGTCCTGCCGATATGCTTTAGCTCGACGGCAAGTACAATACAACGCACACGATCAAGCAGACTAGGAGATCGGAGGCGAGCCCACCCCCGCTATCGTGACGGTAATACAAGGCCAAGCAGGCGGAATGGGACTCGATGCCGCTTGTCCTGATACCTCGTGCGGCCGCCGTTGCTGGAATCGGCAGAGACTCCCGAGTTGCCGGTGCTGGCTCGTTGGCACCAACATCTTACAGCCTCACTAGCTACTGATCCGACATGTTCTGACACAGGAGCACTGCACACCATCCACATTCCCTGCAGAAATATCACAGTCCCAACCTCGCAATGGAATTTTGACGGCGCCCGACCTGGCTGCTTCCATGTGGCCAAGGTCAACAGGCGCGTCGCGAGTGGACTCCAGCTCGATACCGACTGATAGGTCTACCACACAGCTCCTTGCTGACACTTCGCGATACACTCGACGAGCTTACAGCATGCAGTCGTCGAATGGTGGGTCTGTCCGAGGTCTCGGTTATCGAAGTCTTGGCCTGCATCGTACATCGCTAAGCTGGACCCGTCTACTAGAACCAGGTTCGGAGGGTAACGATGCTTACAAGATATAAGCTTCGCTGTTATAGTATACTCGAGCCACGTGCGGCGCTGGGCAAGCGAGCCAGCTCGATGTTGCCAAATATGGAAAGGTCTAAGCCCTTCTTTTCTCTCCTCTGGGCAACTCTAGCCCCGGCTTAACTGCGTGGCTCGCCGCTCTACGCTGGACGCAAACCCTTTAGCTTTGGAGCGGTGCTCCCGGGGTTTGTATCTCCCGATTCCAGGCCCCGCATTCCCGACAACGTTGGGGACTCTCAGACGTCTGGATCCACCAAGCCGCGCGAACTATTAGCGTCCCGGCTGGGGGCGAGGCTCGGTGCCAGGCTGCGCCGTAACAGTTTCGAGTTTTGATATTCTGGGGTAGGAGGGGTCTTGGAGCATACCTGGATCCGCCTCAGGATGCCAGCACAGTCGTTGCCACACACACACAAGCTCTCGCTCTCGCCGTTCGCGACCAGTCCCAGGGCATCATCCGCATCTACATTCCCATCCTCACACCGTAGCCTCCGTGAACAATACTGCTTGGTGCTAATGCCAAATCAACGTCGATTCTTACCGACGCTTCCAGGGGCAAGGGACCAACATGCAGCTACCCACCCAATACCAATCACTTACACACACACAGAGCTGAGCTTTGATCTTGTTCCTTGGGTCACAAGCCAAGCCGGCTAGCCGGGGGCCAGTTGCCCCCCTCCGAGCCCGACTCCCGCTCCAACCTTGCTGTTATCTCAGCCTCCACCCGCTCCTCGCCCTCCTGTGTACCCTACCCTGTCCTGCCTAGCCCAGTTGCCCAACGCACATGGATCCACAGATAGCTAGCCTCTCCCAGCTTGGAGCTAGGAGTAGCTGCTCGGCTGGCCAGTGATGCTTTTGCTAGACCGTTGGCTGCGTCGGCAACCGGGCTCGTATTGTACTGTACCTGGTAGCCCTCCTCGTTGTTAAAATGGTTGCAAACTCCCACCTTTGGGCACTGCCCTCCGCTCATCTTTCCATTGTGTGTTCTCAGTGGTCTCTCGGGTTGCTAGTCGTTCACCTTGGGCCAACTTAATAGCTAATAGCGCGCCTCCTTCACGCTTGTTGATCCCTCGTTCGACATTATCTTCCTTTCTGGTCCTTCGTTTTCGTCTCAACAGCCCCCCTGGGGCAGAAGTCGGCTATGCTGTCATCGAACTTCCAGTCGCTCGGCTTGGTGGCTCTGGCCGGTCTTACCAGGGCAGCTACAGTCACCTACAACTTTGATATCACATGGGTGTGGGCAGCACCCGATGGCTTCGGGAGGCCTGTTGTCGGTATCAACAACCAGTGGCCCTGCCCATCCATCGAGGCCAATGTCGGTGATACGATTGTTGTCAACTTGAACAACAAGCTCGGAAACGAGACGACGGGAATCCACTGGCATGGCATCAATCAGGTCACTACCGAGGAGATGGACGGGCCGAGTGGTGTCGCTCAGTGCCCAGTTGCTCCTGGGTCAAGTATCACATACCAGTTTGTTGCTGATATAGCGGGTACTTATTGGTGTAAGTCAGAGATTTAGCAAGCACTTACCAGGTCTTAATACTCACATCTGACAATAGACCACTCGCACAATATGGGACAATATCCCGACGGCCTGCGCGGTCCTCTCATCGTCCGAGACCCCAACGATCCCAACAAGAGCAAGTACGATGAGGAAGTCGTCATCACGATCTCCGATTGGTAAGCTTTCAGCCTTATTGTGTCGGGGAGGGAGTGAATGCTAACCAGCATCAGGTATCATAATGAGAGTCTCACGCTCGTCCGCAACATGCTGGTGCCGTCGAACACTAAGTTCCAGCCACCGATCCCCAAGGGCATGATCATCAACGAAGGAAAGGGCTCGCATATCAACTTCACGGCGGGGAAGAACTACCGTATTCGTCTCATCAACTTCTCGGCCCTCGCCAACGCCCTCATCCACTTCGACTCGCACACCATGAAGGTCATCATGAACGATGCAGCCATGATCAAGGAGCACGATGCCAATATGATAAGGATTGCTGCCGCCCAGCGGTATGATTTTATCATCTCAGCTGGCAGCTCGGAAAATACCAACTACCCCTTCCTCATCTCGCTGGATATCAACCGCGATCTGCACAACCCCGCGCTCGATCCTCTAGCGTGGCCTTTCAACTACACAGGGTACTTGGTTATGGACTCTTCCAAGCCGCTCAACGGGATTGACGTCGTTCAAAAATGGGATCCTGTGGACGACTCGCACTTCAAGAACTACGAAGGCGACGGCGTATACCAGAACTCGGCAGGTGGATATGACAAGCTTATCAAGCTCGATTTCCAGTTCTGCTTCGACCAGAACGGCTACCCCCGCGCCTGCTTCAACAACGTGACCTATATTGGACAAAAGGTGCCAACACTGTACACCGCAGTGACCACGGGCGATGACAATACCAACCCCGAAATCTACGGCGAAGTCAACCCCTTCATCGTCAATGACGGCGACATTGTCCAAATCGTTGTGAACAACCTCGACGTCGCCGCCCACCCCTTCCATCTCCACGGCCATCACTTCCAGGTCCTCGATCGCGCTAACAGCCAAGCCGGCACCTGGCCCGGCGACAAGGACTACGCATCCACCCCTGACAGACGCGACACCGTCACCGTCAACGGCGGCTCGTACGCCGTACTGCGCTTCAAGGCCGATAACCCCGGCGTCTGGCTCTTCCACTGCCACATCGAGTGGCACGTCGAGATGGGCCTGACAGCCACTATCATCGAGGGGCCATCCAAGCTCAAGGGTTTCTCTATCCCGGATGACTTTACCAATGCGTGCAAGGTGCAGAATATCCCGTACCAGGGTAATGCCGCGGGCAACACCCAGAATTATACGGATACGACGGGCTTCATTACGGTGCCGCCTACGACGTATGAGGGGAGTGTTTATACCGCTTCTTCGAAGAAGAGGGCTAATGTTAAGCGATGGAGGGGGTCTGGAGAGAAAGTGGATGCGGTTTTCCTTAACTGAACGTGAGTGACCGGATTGTTAGACTGGAGATGGGGTGCCGGTATATCGAGCCCCTTGCCATTAGGAGGTTAGGAGAAAAGAATTTAGAATGGCGAAGGGAAGGGATAAGAGGAGGCAATATACCAACATGATGGGTACGGGACGGAATGATATGAGAAAGGTCAAAAGCGGAAGCCCGATATAATACTTTGGGGTTTTCTGATAGGATAGGCTTTCTTTTGTTGTTGTCAAGGTATTATTTCTTTTGTTTACCTACTTACAGAGTATTGCTATCACTTACTAGCCAGAATGTTTTGCTACTGCTGCCGCTACTGCTACTTATCAGCCAGAATGCCTTGTTGCTACTAGAGATGGAAGGGATATTTTTATTTCTTTTGGCATAGGGGAGGTGTCATGTCTTATGGTTATGTATTATCCCCACTCGATCAATCTTGGTGGAGGAAAGGCGTTGGTTGTCTGCCTGTTGGTTTGGTTGGTGTCGTTGGTCGTCAGAGGTTAGAAACTGCAATGTGACTCCTACCGGATGAGATGGGAATGGAGAATGTAAACTATGTCTAGAAAAGAATATATCCGCCACCACTCTCACCTGCTTCGCGTTGAATGAGACTCAGCACCAGTGATAAGGAACCGGGGAATATCTTATGTGGGTAGATGGGGAAGCTTTGCAGACAGACAGAAGGGAAGTGTGCATGTGCCCGGAGAATAAACACTAGAGAATGAAAATAAAAGTGAAGTATGTAAAGAAAAGCTCGGGATGGTGACTGGGAAGTGGTGTGGTGTGGTTTGATGTGGAGCTGCGTGAGTGATGTGATGCTGTCTGATGCGAAGTGAGGAATGTGACTTGGTGGACTGTGGGAAATCGATACCTACCTATCGACATGATTGAAAGAGGTAAGGGAAGTAGGTAAATATTGGGATGGCCTGGCCGTTTTGGAAACGTGAAGAGACTTGACCGGTCATATTTGCATGCTGGCAATGATGGAATGGGGTTGTAAGCAGGAGTGGGAGGAAACATTGAAACGGACATTTTACAAGTACCTACCTTTGGAGGAGGATGAGATACATGTCCTGGAGAAATGTGATGCTCATTAGATGCTTTCCAGTCCGTATAAACTCACGGGGAAAATACATACGCTTCCGGTTGTGATTGTCATTGAAACCGTGACCTTTGATGTTTGGTTCTGGGAAATTTTATGGTTGAAATGGGTGGAATTGATGAGTTCAGCTGGATAGACATGAAGCTGGAAATGGCTGAACGTCCACCATGCAATATACTAACTGACTGGAATCTGGGAGCAAGTAGTTAAGTAGTCGATTGATATGACTCCATTCACGATACTATCACCCACTGCTATTCTCGGGCCCCATATGCCACGTATCAAATAATTCTGGGTATTATATATCTACCTACCATATCTAACTTGGTTCAGCTCACTTCTCCATTGTAAGGTAGCTAAGTTTCTTCTGCATACGATGTGCGTAGGTAGTTCACATCGTCGATAGAGATCAGAGCCCCTGTGTATTTGTATATGTACGAATCATATGTGTGTGATTGTTTGCCAAGGTCTTCTTGCCGCGATTTGCGCGCAACTGAAAGCTTCCTGTCTACTTGACTACGAACTGAACAGCTTCCATGTGAAGGTTGACTTGACTCATCTCAACCCAATCTTTCTTGACTGACTCAATCCGCGGAGCTAGCCCCTTTCCAAGTTTCCCTACTTACCAACCCAGCCATCACGGAACCTACCGAGTTGGAGTAGTGCTGGTGGTGTGGTCACGGCCTTCAGCCCCCGGCGCAGCACCATTCACCATTCAGCCCACTCTCCACTCCCCAATCCCCAACAATCCCGAAGCCAAGTCCCATCCCACCCTCCCGCCGCAGCACACCCAGACAATAACCCAAGCCGAACCAGTGGTCGCGTGGTAGTGGTGGTAGCAGCAGTACAGCGGTGCTGTGCAGTGTGGTGTGGTGTGTACCGCAGGAGTGGCGCCCTCGTGACCTCCACAACCACAAACCACAACCATAACCCAAAATGCGCCGTCGTCGGTGTACGGCGTAACCACCTCAACTCACCGTCTCGTCTGCCCTACCCTCCCCCGCCCCGGCCCCCTCGCTCCGGTAACCACCCACCGATCCACCGACCCAGTGAGGAACTTTTATCTGTACGTAGATAGTCTGGTCGCAGCAATCCTCGTGCTTGTGTTCGTTCCAGGTTCCGTCCGCGCGGAGTTTGCAAAACCCACCTATCTCACCTACCTTACCTACCTCGCCCAGAGAGGAGGGAGTGTGACACCAGGCCTGCCTGCCTGTCTACCTACCTACCTACCTACCTACCTACCTCACCTAACCCCCAAGCGCACAGGTAAGGCCGGTAGGTAGGTATGGAGGTAAGGTATCTTGCACATCCCCAGCTCATTCTCCACCTCTGCCTCCTCCCGAATGCATTCATGCGCGGGTCACTTCCCAGTTCCCAGTTCCCAGACCAAGCGACCCATCGTCCTATCTGTCTGGGCCATCCCACCTCCCCCAGCATAACCCGCACTCCCACCGTCGTCAAACCCGCCACAAGGGTAAGAAAGGGGGCGAATCGCCTACGATGCGATGCGATGCGGTGTTCGCTGCCGTGAGCTCCCACTTCGCAGCTGCCGTATCCATCGTCGGCCGATAGAAAGATCCCCTCCCGCAAAAAAAAAAAAGACTGGCAGAGTGAATGAATGGGTGGCTCATATGGGACGAGGTG
>Ga0247770_1000431_pt1 | contig 40582 bp, 36 predicted proteins | sample UWRJL136409B6_FD_179943 | JGI IMG/M metagenome (GOLD analysis project Ga0247770, IMG submission 179943) | Plant litter microbial communities from Arlington Agricultural Research Station in Wisconsin, United States - UWRJ-L136-409B-6 | ecosystem: Environmental > Terrestrial > Plant litter >... | reverse complement strand
ACAGCAGCAACAGCAGCAGCAGCAACAGCAGCAGCAACAACAAGCGGCACAGCAGCAGCAGCAAGGCCCGGGTCAGCCACAACCGGCTCAACAACAGCCACAGCAGGTTGGGCAGCAGCAGGGCCCTCAGCAGCAACAAGGGCCGGGTGGTCCCGGTCCCAACGGACAAGCACAAAATCAGGGGCCGAGCCAGGGACCAACACCGCAGCCTAATGCCCAGCAACAGCCTCAGGCCCCTCCCCAAACTCCCCAGACCACACAGGCCCAGCAAGCCCAGCTAGTCGCTCAAGCTCAAGCCCAGCAACAGCAGGCCCAGAATGCCGCAGGTGTTGCTAATCTCATGCAACAGCAGCAGCAGGCTCAGCAGCAAGCACAGCAACAACACCAACAAAAAACTGCTGGCCTGAACATGAAGGGGTTATTCTTCCTGAAGCTAATGCAGTTCAGCGAGCATCTAAGCGGATTTCCGGTAAGTCGGATCATTTGTGGCGGATCTCATAGGAGCTTGCTGACCCCACCGTTTTACAGGGATCCAAGGACAGGGATGGCCTTGGTTATTGGAACGACTTCGTCCAGCGATTCTTCTCTCATAAGGGCATCTTCAGACACTCTATTCTTAGCAAGGATGCCGAATCGCATCCTGAGAAGCAGTACGAGCTGGCGTACCCCTCGCTCGCCCGATACTTCCACACGCATTTTGAGAGCGGCATCAAGACAATGCAACTCGTCCTGGACAAGGGGATAACCGATCGGCCCCTTCCTAATGACTGTCACTTCATTGACACCAAGGCAAGCCTAGTATACTGGTTCGAGAGCGGTTCACATGTAAGTTTACACAAGTTTCTCGCCATCCTTAGTGGCTTCCTGGACTAATGCGCTGGACTAGCTCGTTGCCACTGGTATCCTTCGTGCTCAGTTCGACAGCGATCAGAAAATTGAGCTGTTCGAGTTCGTAACACAGAGCCACGAGGAGTATATCTCAAGAGATGTTGTCATCCATGCCGCAAGACCCGTCCATAACTGGATTAAGGAATGGCGTCAGCTCAACCAACAGGATGGAACCCACTCGCCCGAGATGAGCAATAAGAAGAAGAGCAAGCCTTACAGGTGTCCTCCAAACCCACCTCCGGATTTCGACCTGCCGCAGCCATCGGTCAAGCTCGGCATGGGGATAACTCATGCTGTCCATCAATTTCTTGAGGTAAGATATCTCTATTGCTCACACCGGGACTCGCACTGATTAGATCACCGCAGATCGTCGAGATAATGGGTCAAATGACTCCGCTCTTCAACTATGTTCAAACGCACCCAGGGCTCGCCCCATACTCCGCCCTAGAGCAGTATGTCAACCAGATCAACAATTCAGGCCAGGTGGTGAACGGCCAGAACATGCCACAGGGCGCTCCGCGGACACCTAGCTTCAACCAATTCCCCATTGGCGCAAGCCCGGGAATGGCCAATCAGATGCTACCAGGGAGCCCTCATATCGGCAGTCCGGCTCCTGGACAGATGCAAGCGCCCGGTATGCAACTTCAAGCAAGCCAGCAAGGGACTAGCTCCAGCGGACCGAGCGCAAACACTTCGCCATCTCAAAACAACAAGCGCAGAAGGGCCTCGGCAGTGAAGACTGAGGACGACACTGCCGTGTCAGCTCCTACGCCAGGTACTATTGGCACCCCACAAGTAAACGGCGCCCCGGCCAAAGGAAAACAACCCTCCACGCCGAGGGTTGCAAAGCGGATGAAGACGAACCCCCCATGAAGCGTAGCTCTTCTCAACAAGAGACTTTTCTTGCAGGGTTTGTTGCCATGACGGTGTCTCGGAGTTAGGTGGTTTGCTTTTGGGCCTTCGCTGGCTTAAAATCTTCGGTTTTGGGATTTGATGGCATGATGTTTTCTTCTCATTAGTCGGTTGGCTTGGTTTTACATATTGGGGCGGCGAAGCATCTGGAATCGGACCCTGCATATACCCATTCTCACATCGAGCAAGTTGCGAAGAGGAATAGGGGACGGTGAGCTCTTGCCAACGCAGCGTTCTGTCTGCCTGAGCTCGCACATCATCGCACACGGACGACCTCCGTCCTGGACAATAGGGCTTGATGGGCGAACCCTGATTAGGAAAAGGCTGCTTTACCTCCTGGCTCGTGGTCGTAAACAAAATGGTTTGGTGGCGAGAGAGTTAACGACCGTGCAGTGCTGGATGGTGCAGCTGTGCTTGCGAGGCTGCTGGAAGAAAGGAGTTTCAGAAGGCCGAGATCAAGGAAAAGAAGCATTGAAAGGGAGGGAGTGTTTGGGGTTCGCCCTCAAAACTCCTAGACAAGCGAAGAGAGGGAGTTGAGGCGCGGTGGGAAGACAGGGGTTTTCTTTTTTTCCTAATAAGGCAAGCTGGCAAGACAGGACAGGATGGTTTTTTCCCGGGGAGGGGGGTGATTGCTAACTTTTTTCGAATCCTGGCTGCGGTGTTAGGAGCGTCTGTAAAAATAGTTCATGCCAGAGGGCACTCTCTTGGTTCTGTTTGATCATATTGACCGATCCGATAGCAAACACCAATGCATTCTTTCATCATCCATGTGCACGTGAACTCTTCTTTCTGTCAGGACGCTGATGCTCTTTGGCGTTCCTCGGTGCCCGGTGATGATGTTGTCTGCCTCATGTTCGAGGTAGGCTGTCCAGGGGTCAGAACATACTTGTGCAATACTTTGGTTGCTGATGTTTTTACTTTCTTGCCCGTTCAACCGAACGGTAAATCCTCTAAACCTACTGGAGTGCCGTGGTTTGCAAAAGTGAAGTGCCATCGTGATTAACCGAGGCTATAAATTGGAAAGTTTGGAAAGCTTCATACGTTGGGACACAAAGAAGAAACAGGAGGCCAGGATATTTAATCAAATTGCAAATACGGCAGTTTGGCTTACAGGCGATCGGGCAGTTCGCCACAGGATTGTTGTGGCTTGTGTTGGCTTGCCTGTTATATTCTAGATCTGTCTTTCTGTGGTCCGTCGGACAGCAATCCCGATCATGGCAGGTATATGCTCCATGGCGCAACGAACCTAGGAATTTGGAAACCTAGAGCTGGGTTCCCTGTCCTCAGGTGAGTTGCTGGCTCCACTGGATAGGAACCTTATCGGTGCCGTTCTGTCCCCGTGAATGAGGACATGGTTAAATATGAGAAGCACGTCACATCCGCCCACCGCCCAGTGTCACTGCATGTCTTGAAAGCATCAAAGGGACGCTCAAAGAAATCTTCTGGTTCGGGACGTCTGCACACAGTCACCTAGCGATGCTCTCTAAAAGGCCGAGCCCAACTGGGACGACAACAAACAGGTGGTAAAATACCGAATGTCTCTGTAGCCCATTCCACCAGACCGCTGCCTAGTTCCCCATGGTGTCATAAGCCCTCCCTCCCAATTCATAAGAGACCCCCCGTCGTGACCAAGTTACAAGCGCAAAGCCAAAAAATGATACACGCAGAGTCCATCCAGTTCCCTCGATCAACCGATCTTCCCGACTCAAGGTACCAAAAACGCCGTGTGCGGTCTAGGAAAGGGGGCCAAGGCCTGGGTCCGTCCGGCCCCAGGTGATACGCATGACGTTGTACTGGAAACTCAAGCCGACTCGAAGTCGCCGAAAGTGTTCTCGCCCGAGTAGGTGATGTAGAGGAATCTGCGCGCGACGCGTGGTTAGCCCGTGAATCCGATAAAGAGCCCTGTGTGCGGGGCAGCAGAGTGAACAGCAGCAAAGTGCAGGAAATCTTACCCATCCTCGTCCTTGTGCTCTTCATAGATGCTGCTCATGAGAGCAGCGGTCGGTGGAAGGACTTCATCAACGAAAATGAAGATAGCCTTCTCCGGCGAAAGCTTAATCCGCTTGCGGATCACGTAGACGAACTGGCCTACGGTGAGGTCTGCGGGGACAAGGTACTTCTTCTTGTCGATAGTAGCGATGTCGCTTTTCTCAACCTTCTCGCAGATAACCTTGAAAGAGATAACACGTTAGCAGCTGCTCGTCGCGATAGAAAGCGGATGTGCGGGAATGTCGGGGAACAGGGTGACTCCGCCAAAGGAGCGGTGACCAGCGGTGGGGGAGAGAGGTGCTCACCGGAATGCGGTCAGAATACTTCTGACGGATGCGCTCGGCCTCGGCCTTGCGCTTCTCAAAGGGGTGCTCGTCCTTAAACTTGCTGCGCATCTTGACGGTGATGGATAGTGATCTGGAGTACTGGGAGTTCGCTAGAAGATGTGGTGCAAGTCGATGTCTGGGAGTGATGCCTGCAAAAGAGCGATCGGAAGCGGTCGGCCGTTAGCGAAAAAAGCACTGTGATGGATGGAGGAAAGGGTGGGAGGAGCGAAGAAATGGCCAAATACCTTTTTGCGGGAGTCTGCTGGTTGAGAGAGGAGAGTTTGGTTTACGCGTGGTTGCAGCCTTGATGCTTGATGAGGGGGATTCCCTTTCTGTCCCGATTTGGCCTAGCGGCAAGCTCATGCGCCTTCGTCAGCTGGCCAAGGCGGTGGCTGAATGACGCCTCGCCGAACCTTTCTGAGTTACTCACAAATCAATAGTGTACCAAGGTAAATCCGGAGTGTGATTCACACAAAGCAAGCGCACGCTCGTTTGGTCGGTAGCTATGGCAAATCAGGGGGCTCGTTTGCTCAGCGGCATCGACTTTGTAACTCCTGGGCGTCCTCAAGCGCAGCTCCAGCAAGCTACTGCTACCCCGCGTTCACAGAACCCTGCAAAGCAAGACCACAGCGGGGTGAATCTGAGGACCCCCAGGCAGTGGGATCTTGTCGCAGTTTGCATCCGACATTTTTGGGAATCCACTAGAGCTCTCTGGTCCGATTTTGACTGCGAGATCAGCCCAGCAACACGCATTGCAAGCTGCCGATCTGCTCGGTTTTCATTGATATTGACCGATCGCTGCGGCCTGGCCCGGCGTCCCGAAAGCTCCTAAGGTATTGGAAAAGGTGGCCTCATAATCATCCGATCATCTACTCAGCGCCACGCATCTGTGCGACCAGTGTTGGACCATACTTATTAGAGCTCTCTCACGATGGCTTCCAGGCGCCCCCTTCTACGTCTTCTCCCCCAGTTCAGGATACACAGCCAATTGAGCAAATCGACGTGTCGCCGCACCCTGTCAAGCTTTTCCGCGAGCTCTGAAGCATCCCAAGGGTCATTGGCGAGGTACTTTGGCGTAACAGCACTGAGTCTCCTTATCGCAGCGCCCCTTTTCTACAAGATGGTACGCCTTAGCGAACCCAATTGACCTCTCTAAGGACTTGCGAGCTCACATGTTTACCGCCCCCTCTCTACAGGCCACCGACGAACCATTCAAGCTCGATGCGCCGACGCTCGCAGAGCGCGACCAGCAGACCAAGCGCGCTGAAGCTATCACAAATGCCTCTCCTATGCGCCTCCGGATGGAAAAGTTCATCAAGGAGCAGCAGGTGGAGATTGTGCGGGCACTAGAGGCGATCGACGGCAACAAGTTCCGGGTGGACGAGTGGGAGCGTAAGGAGGGCGGCGGAGGCATCACCTGCGTCCTGCAGGACGGCAAGGTGTTCGAGAAGGCTGGCGTTGGCATCAGCGCCGTCTACGGTATACTTCCCAAGGCGGCCATTCTCACGATGCGTGCCAATCACAAAAACCTTGTCAACGCGTCGGACGAGATCCCCGAGAGCCTCGAGTTCTTCGCCGCTGGACTGAGCCTGATTTGCCATCCCCGGAACCCCATGGCGCCAACGATTCACCTCAACTACAGGTACTTCGAAACGGCCAACCCCGACGGGTCATCGGGCGCGTGGTGGTTTGGCGGCGGAAGCGACTTGACGCCAAACTATCTGTTTGAGGAGGACGCCATCCTGTTCCACAAGTCTCTAAAAGACACGTGCGATGCGCACAATAAGGACTTCTTCCCCAAGTTCAAGAAGTGGTGCGACGACTACTTCTACAATAAGCACAGGAGGGAAAGCCGCGGAATCGGAGGTATCTTCTTCGACGACCTCGACGAGACGACGGCGGACAAGGAGAGTCTCTTCGCGTTCATCCAAGAATCACTCAAGAGCTTTGTCCCGACATATACCACTATCATGGACAGGCGGAAAGACATGCCGTTCACTGAGCAAGAGAAGGAATGGCAGCAGATCCGTAGGGGCCGCTACGTCGAGTTCAATCTGGTGCACGACCGGGGGACAGCGTTCGGCCTCAACACTCCAGGGCCGAGAGTAGAAAGTATCCTCATGAGCCTGCCCCTGACGGCGACGTGGAAATACATGTACGCGCCAGAGCCAGGCAGCAGGGAAGAGCGCCTGGAAGAGGTGCTGAGGAATCCAAAACAATGGGTATAAAACCCCATTCAAGTCAAATGTATCATATCGGTATTATATTATACACTGTTATAAAATGGAGAGAGAGCAGATTTAGAGATCGGCACGTGCGTGTCTTGTGGTACCGTGATGTGGGAGTGGACCTGGTGGTCACCTTCAACCCTGATCATGTGTGAGGTTCACGTCACACCAGGAGCTTCGGGTTATGTTAGGTAAGCTTTGGACCACTCTCTCTGTTTTTGACCGCGTCTTTTCAAACCCTGAGCAGCAATTCAAACAGCGATTATACTTCTCTTTTCAAAACACCCGTTAAAAAAAGAATATGGCAGTGAGGATTCATCTTCTTCAATCATCACCCGGTGCTACCTACCAGACCTTAGCTAAAGGCACAACTTGGAGCTCGGCTGCAATCAGACATATCAGCGCAATGAAAACACCGCCCACCCAACAGCCACCCACCGGGGAAATGTCGAGTAGTAAATATAACAGATTTCATCGTCCTTACCTACCCGCCTATCAGGAACTATGACTGCTAACCTGTCTTGTGAGTGGCAGGGTTTATTATTGCTCGCCCCTTTCGGACAAGCGCAATCACCTCACCGTTGGTTGTTGAGTGAACCAGAGCCTCACCACGCGGAGGTCCGTGGCCATCGCCATCATGAAAAACCTCACCTATTAGCCGTAGCAGCGCGTCAAGCAACCACCACTGGTGGCCTGCTGCCCCCCGGCAGCAGCAGCATCCGGTCTGGCACGTCTTCGGCTTTGACCTCAAGCTCGCCATCAGGTAGCGGCACTGGTGCGGCCACGACCAGCAAGGATGTCTCTGGCGATAGCCCCCCGCCTGCGGACGCGGGGGGTGGGGAGCTCAGTAACGGCGGAAAGATCGCGATTGGTGTGGGCGTGCCGATCGTGACGGTCCTGATCGGGGTTCTTATTTATTTGGTGATTGTTCTGAGGCGAAGGCGGGGCGCTGCGGGAGTTGGAGTTGGTGTTGGGCAAGGGGAGGTTGATGGCGGGGCTGGAGGGAAGGCAGAACTTGATGGGGGAGTTGTCGGAGGGGAAGGCAAGGGCGAGGGCGTCAGGTGGGGGAGGCGGAACTCGAGGCGGGTGATGGGGTTGAGAAGAGTGGTGCTGGTCTTCCAAAGGCTGCTGAGTTGAGTAACATCGCGCCACCGCCGCCGGTGTTTGAGTTAGATGGTTCCTCGGGCCCCCCTGAGCTAGATGGTGGTGCGGTTGTGAAATCAAGTGTAGGGTGATATCGGGGGCTCTTTGAAAACGAAAGCGTGTAGGGACTCTGAAAACTCACAGGTATGCTGGGGCAGATCTCGATTTTGGCCAAGCGTCTTGTCTGTGGGGTGTAATAGTAGGGAGATGATCAGATAGGTAGAGCTGGGTGTCAGGGTGATGTCGTAGTAGGCAATGATGTTGGTTCGAACCAGGCCGTATTGGCACCGCACGCAGACATTTGAAGTGTAAGTGTTGGTATTCAAAGCGCAATTCTCTCTCGCAATCTAAATTCGAGAATCCTCGGATCGAGGTCGTCAGAGACAACGATATGACATTCCAGCTAGCACCGTAGGATGCGTGCTGGCTGCAGCTCATCCTACATGCACGCGCATCAGCGTGGCGACGATGCAGTCCGGTCCACGTCGGCAGCTGAATACCCGGACTTAGCTGATATTACCTATCCATCGCCATGAATTAATACGGGGCGCTGACCGTTGGCGGGCCGCAATTCGCAAGTGGTTCAAACACTGTCATTTCTCAGTTGCGAGCAAAGGCAGGTAGGTAAGCTGACCAACAACAACCAGACGCCGGGAAATGGTTTGATTTCACCTCTCACCGCCGCCAGTAGCGCTACGAGCCGCAATATACCGATACATCACTACCGCAGTCTGTCCTCGACACAAGCCCCGGGTACGCCAGGTGCCCTCCACACATTGACGAGCTCGAGACCCGCCCCCGACATCAACAAGCTCAACTACCCCCCTCTCATTCTCCTCCGCCGAGTTTCTTAGCAGCCCGAAATCAAAGTGCCCCACCACCGGGATGGCGACATCAATACCCGCCATGCCCAGCTGAAACATCCTCAGCTTCTCTAGGTCCTGCGCCATGATGCTCCACACGGGCGGGCCGTCTTGGCCGGAGGAGAACGTGAAAGGATTGTGAAGCGGGTCGTTGGGCTCGCGTGCCGCCTCGAGCTGGCCGCGGGCGGCGAGGTAGTCGTCGAAGTTGTGCATGTGCTTGAACCAGTTGTCGTACATGGCGAGGAACAGATGGCCTGGGGACAGCTGGTCGAGCAGATAAGCGAGTGAGAATTTAGTGTGCTTGTACTCGCCGCCGGAGAGGAAGGTTTGGTTGAGGAATCCGGACGCAACTGGGGGTGTTAGTTTCTGCCTTTACCGCAGGGGATGGGGGTGGGTAGGTAGGTACCGAGAATACGTCCCACGCGTTCTAATGTCGAGGGACGACTTGTCAGCGTTACTTTCATACCGCTTCTGTATGAAGCAGTGCCATACCGAGGAGAGAATCTTGAGCTCCAGTGGCCTTGGACAGATCTTGCAGCGAAATCGAGCCAGTCCTGGGAATCGCGTCCAACACCCTCAGCTTCATGAAGGTGCGAATGGCCACGAGCTCGGCCATCTATATCGCTTGTTAGTGTGGTATCCTTGACCAAGGCAGCCAAGAAGACTTATGTTGAGGCCATGGTAGTTGGGAGCCATGTCCGGAGTGACGAGCGGTCGCACCAAGTCCTTTGACTTAGCGATGATCTGCGCGCGTGAGACGTAGCCATTCAAGCCGGGCGTGTCTGTGTAGTTCTTGGCGACATCGACCAGCTCGCTCACGAGAGCTTCAATCTCTTGCTTTGATGGGAGGGCCATGATGTAGGTGGGGGTGCTGTTGCTTGTGGGCGGAAAGGGGACATGTAGTCGGTCAACAGGGGCCAGATGTCGGCGCTAGGACGGGCGGAATCAAGTTTGATTTATATATGCGTGTAGCGGGCGTTTTGCAGCATGTACCGGTACGGGCTTTGCGTGTTGGGTGAGAGAGAACTTCCGACGTTAGCCAACCTGCAGATATAGCGGAACTACCCCAGCCCTCAAACCCCTGATGGACCTCCACATTGGCATCGGGGGATCTTCTGCATGTCCCCCCGTATCCCCATTTGCCTGCGCTTGACTTAGCCTCAATGGCGTTAGGTCGCATCCAAGACCGAGATGTTCGAAGTCCACTTTCACTAGCAGGCGACGGGTAGTGTCGATGTCGTGTCTATGCATTGCCAAGCGTCGCAAGGAGGTGTTAACAGCATCTAGAGTGAACGCGTGTGATATGTTTTGAGTGTCCTGGCGTTGATATGCTGTTGGTGGTGCCGTCAGTTTGAATTAAATAGATGTTCTGGGGCTTGTTTCTGGAAGAGATTTGTCTTGCTTGAATTCCATCACACTGGTGACAAAACATGAAGAACTTGTGTAGCATCTGTTGGAAAGCGAGTTGGGTGCCAGCGTCACATTGTCCAAGATGTTGCACCTGGGCCGTCAAGGCATTCGGAGCTGGCACATGGCATGCTAACAGTCACGAACACAAGCAAAAAGAAACCGCGAAAAAATAACAATTCAACAACAGCCCATCTGGCGGTCAAGTTTGTGAATGGAGAGGGGGAAACTTACCAAATACCCAAACCAAGCTCCTCCGGGGAGACCCTAGAACGGGCACTGTCAGTATCCAACTCACCAAGCCGCACTGTCCAAAGAACCTTCGATCAGTTACAACCAAGAATTGAATCCAGAACCTGTGCGGAGTTAGTAGCGTGTTCATCTGATGGGAAAGAGAGCGACTCTCCCGCCAGCTGAGCCGTGCTGAATTGTTGAAATAGGGAAGGGCCGATCAAAACTATAGGGCGTTAAGGCGGACGGCGCCTGCTCCGCGGGCCCTCCCCTGGGATCTTACTATCCCCGGGAGGCAGGACAGCGACATGTAACCCATATCTTCCATGCCCGAAGCCAGCATTTTCAGTGTGGTTAATACCTTGGGCCGCTTCGACAACAGGCGCTCGACGTCTCGGAGGATATTCTTGACGCATTTACTGGAGTCGTTACAGCAGCTGGCCATCAACCCCCCTCTGGGTTTCTCTGCAGTTTTCCGGTGTCCTTTTTAGCATTGCTATGCTCTGGGAGCCAGCCGAGATTGCTTCGGCCCGCCGTTTTCCTCTCGGTGGCGCCAAGCATTCGTCAAGGCTACCATTATACAGCTGCCTTGGATGGACGGGCAGTTCCTTTCTTCCCCGTGGGCTGCAAGCTTAGCAACGATGGACAAGTGTCGCTCCCCTTACTGTACCTACCATGGGAAACGGTTACAAAGTAAAGCCTTTCGTTCGATGGCTTGTTCCCTGGAACAAGGGCAATACTGGTCTGTCAATAGAGCTGTTGGGCATTGACGAGCGACGTGAGGTGGTTGACACACATCACTGGGTGTACCCCATTCGAAAACATTTCGACAGTTTCCTGCTCAAAGCTGTTTTCTAGCGAAAACCCCTCTCGTAGCTGGAGCGTAGTGGAAGCCTCGTCAATTGACGGGAAAACTTTAGTTCATTCTCGCTTGAATGGGATACTTTCTATACTTCTGCCCAAATACGCTGTGGACATCAACTTCCCATTTGATCCAGCTCCTATCTTGGTGCATTTCAATCTTGCCTCAAACTTGAACCATTGAATGTGTGACCCGTCCATCCTGCGTCGTCTCACAATCGAAAAATCAACAGACTGACCTCCAGCGTTGACGATGCTTCCTAGGCCACGAGATGGCGAATTTCTCCTATGCCAGTCGCGACTCTCTCGCCCTACGGGAACCGAGAATTGTCTGAACTCCAAGCAGTCTTTTGACGTCTCTTGTCGCCTGCTCAAACATCTGGGCGGATTCTGCGTAGTCCATGTTGTCAGCCTTTTTTTTGTCTACGGGCGGTCCCTAATTAAGGCCGAAAAGGCCTAAATTGGCCCCATGAATGAGAACTTCGCGTGACTTACCTTTGGCCATGATTTCGATACTCCGTGACGCCTCGGACTCATCAACATGATCAGCCAGGGCTGCAGCGAGGTAAAACAGGGCATACGGCCAAAAGTGGCCCTGTTCTAGCTCCGCAGGGGTTGGCATGACATTTGCATAGAAGAGTGCGTTATAATGGAGTCCTCGGAGACGAGAACCCTCCGCATCAATCTCCCGGCCGAACAAATCCCAGCTGAGAATATTTTGGCATCCCAAAGGGGGGGGCACATTGACAGCCTGTAACAGTCGCTCAGCGAGAACTTGGTTTGCAACTCGGAAGCTGAGCCAGGCCCACATCGATTGCATCTCGCTGACTGTGGGGTTTCGGTTGGAGATGAACCGACGCAGCCTCGCACGCTCACTGTGCCCAAAGCCCATGGTCCATGACCCTGGGCACGACACGAGTTGATCGTTTACCTCTTTGTAGAGGAAGTTTAGGAATCCTTGGGGGGAGCAGACCGATCCTTGCTGATATCTTTCTTGGCCGCCGGGTTGGCTTGAACTTGCTTCGTCATTTTCGGCACCTCGAGTTTCAAGTTGAGCCCAATTTCGCTCAAATACGTTCGGAATTAGGACACCGAGAAGTTGAACCCATGAGGAACCCCATTTATCGTCCCTGGCACTGAAAGACATGCCGGAGTAGTCCAACACCCACTTGTTCAGGGATTTCAGGTTGTCTCTTACCATTTCCGACCAGCGGTAGTATGTCGAGGTTTGTTTGGTGTCTTCCGAGCATTCACACAGCGCCTTGATCACCGCCGAGACCCAAGGACTACCGGTGAAACCACTCGAGCCACACGGCCAGGAAAAAGATGGTGACTCATGTCTCGCTGCGTAGGCTGTGGTGATATCCAAGATTGGTGAGGCAGCCCACCCCCTAGAGAAGCATGCCGTGGTGAAGAAGGATACTTTGCAGCCATGGGGGAGGAGGCTCGCTAAAGTCTCGATCTGTAGCTTCTTGCCCCCAATGCAGATACTGTGGTCGCTCATATCGCCGTGTCCAAAGGCAAAAAGAACCAAGTTTCGGTCTTGTCGATTCTCATCTGAGAGTTCCTCCTTGATCGCGCCGAGAAACTTGTCAAGGACGTCGTTCGCAACCTCGAGTGTCTCTGGAGTATGGTCACCATTGGTAAGAATCTTTTCGTCTAGCACGACTTTCTTTTCGCCCATGCGACTTCCATGGACATATTCGCGGTATCGCTGAACTAGAGATTCTGGGTCCACGGTGATGAACCATCTCTGTCGCCCAATGCCCTTCAGAATATGTCTCATCGCAAGGAAATCCGAGACAAACCACCCGTCTTCAAAGGGGTCAGCGTCCACGATGCCTCTATTGCCGCAAACGCCGATGATGACAGAATCTTGCTGGAGTTCCTTGAGAATCTGAATCTGCAAATCGAAAGTCTTCCCTTCAAGGGAAGCGTCGTTGAAGAAGCGGAACTTATCGGCCATGACGTAGGCAGCCTGAGCGGACGTTTGCCAGCAATCGTCTGCCGTTTCGCGGGGCTTATGGAAGTACCACTCCGCGAGGTGCCGGGACAAAAGGGTGAAATTGTGAGCGAACGTATGCCAGAGCTCGGGTTTCAAAAGTATTTCAAGGGGAGCAGTTAAGCACTTGATCTGCGGCGCTGCTAGTGAGCGACGTTGTTGATTTGGGAGAGCTGGTGATGGTGTTTGGAGAAAGTTGCGATTTGATGGAAAAGCGAGGCCGCTAGCAGGTGAGTAGTTTATGGGAAAGAGCAGCTCGCCCTGACTGATGCTCGCCTTGTGGGAAAGAACTTATAGGTTTTCAGGTCAGGTGGATCATTTTAAAGTTGCCGATTAGGAGCCGCGGCTAGCTTACCTGTCACCGAGCTTAGATAAAATGTGAGACGCAAAGTTGACATAAGGTTAGCTGGAAAGTGTAAGGCAGGTGCGAAGCCTCAGGTACAGATTGGAACTTGGCCCCAACATTCAGACCAGTATTTCAGGCAGCCACGCAGCCCAGAGCTTTTAGAACAGTCAAGCATCCCTACCACCAGTCAACAAAAGTCCTTAAGGTGCAGATGAAAAACGCTGGAGATGAAAATACATTGACGCAAAGCTAAATGATAAGGAAATCGGAAGAAAATTCAAACTCTTAATGGTGAAAATATCTGAACGGATCCCAAAGGCTATTTTAGACCATTTTTAGCTCATTTAGGTCTATTTAAGGTTCGTTTACAGCTTTTTTGGAAATATTTTCAACTAGACATAACTGTGTTTTTGTACCTACCATATACATAACCAACACGTCAGGCTATGCATGATGTTCACATGAGACTTCAATCTAGGTCGAGTATCGTTTGGGAATGAGTAACATGCCCTTTCCCCTTTGGACTGACTGCTTCTATATATAGTTTGTTTTTTATTTCATCTCATCGTCGCAAGCGCCTTCCACCTTTCGGCACCAACTCACCTTATGACAATCGCACCTTCCATCCCCAGAACCCCCTTCTCCACATTAGTGTAGAACGCACCTTCCGCTTTTCAAACTAACCCCTCTCGCAGCAACAACAATCATGCGTTACACCGTCTAGAAATCTTCCTTCTTTAATAAACCCTCTCCTGCCAACCACACAACGCCTAGCTCTTTTCTTACCTAGATAAAGCAGCAGAGCGCGGTTACTTTATTTGAGAGACTACCAACTTTTCCTATTTTCCCGCAGCATCTTGCTCGAGGAACTCCAGAAATCACACCGACTCGCTTGTTTCCCAGCAGCAACGCACTCGAAAACTTCAGAGAGTACGCAGCTCTTCCCGTCCTGCCGCAGCAGCGTGCTCGAAACAAAACTCGGAGCGCACCAGCTTCGCTGTTTGGGCCAGCAGCATAGCTGGTACATTCTACATCGCGGCACAGGTCTTTCTGCTCCGTAGCAGCAACTTTGCGGCGGCAACGCGCTCAGGATCCTTCCTAATAGGTAGGCTCACGGGAGAGGAGGAAAGCAACGCGCTATCAACACATGGCAAGAACCTGCTTTGGCAGGAAAAAATACATATTTTGTCAAGACAGTTTGGTGAATCGCCTGGCTGTTTTACGGTACGTTATCCATCCCTCTCATGGCAAGACTACTATTTGTGCGCTATCTGAAGATTCTAGCTTCCACTTGAAAAACTCATCACGAACAAAGTTTCTGTCGTCAATTTGAGATCGCGCGAGACGCTGACAACTGACTGATAGCTCGCTGCCTCTCGCTGAATCACCGCGAGCTCACTCAAATCCATTCCCACACTTTTGAAGAGAGCCGACCCTGTGGCTGAGATTGGCTCAATGGCGACTTCAGATATAGGACCGGGGGGTAACACTGAAGGAGACCAGCAAAAGCGGCTGCTGGATCTTAGTTTCAACTACCCAGATGTTCCTGTCACGGCCAGCTGCCCATACTTCCAGAGTGCTGGGGGTTCAGTGTCGGACTGTTCCTGAACCGAGGATTAAGGAAAGAAACATCTCTCCCAGTTCAAAAGACGGAGTTCGGGTTCTCCTCGGAACTTCGCCTCGGGGGCCTTGGTGTACCGGTCATAAGCACAACAGGCAGAAAGCCCAAGATTTCCCACCAAATTTCAACACAAGCACCGGCATCATCCAAAGTGCGTCATATTTAACAAGCAGGGCTCATTGAAGGGGTACGCCCCATTTTCAACGCTCTTCAGTCTCAAGCTTCTGAACTTGGTGAAGGGCGCAACAATGCAGACGGACCTGGAGGTGTCGGACAATGAACTGATCCGGGAACTACACTCAAAAGACCTGTGTGTCGAGAATACCGAGAAAGACCCACTCGACAAGGCGCTCGATTTCCAGCAACTTAAGATGAGCGACCCTCGACTCACTCGATTCATCCCAGTGGAGGTATACTACTCCCAGTCCGCTCCAATTCCGGACGGGACTCGGATGGACTATGCATTTTCCACCGTTCCGGCTTTTTCGATGACGGCAACAAAGTTCGACGAAGAAGTATGGCTCGCCGCAGAGGAGTTTCAGGACGCAAACCCGACCACATTCATCAGTCGCGTTCAAATCATTTACGCGATTATGGTTTTCATGTACATGAACCAGGGAAACCGTGTCGCCAACCCCCCCAATCCAACCGGTGGCCAGACCCCTGACTCCGAGATGGGGCTTGAGGTTTTTGTGGCGTACTTTCCCGCCTACCTAAGGCTTCATGAGATCTACCGACTCGGGGCATACATTGACCCGTTTTACATGATTCGAAGTCTTTATGCTAGAGAGGCTACGATTCCCAGCTTCAGAGTTGATGCCCCTGGTCTAGATTCAAAGTGGGCGAAGGTGACGAAGAACGAGGGCCTTCAAAACGGCGTCCAGAACCCGTTTGCTTCCCTGACCCCGGCAATGATGGAAGGGTCGGCATTAGGAGGACCATATCTTCAATTTGGGTCTATTTCGCTCAGCACCATCCATCAATTGATGGGTTTAGGTTCAATTTGGACCATTGGCCTCCTAGAGCCGGTGTCAGCCAAACAGTCCGCATTCGGGTTATTCGCATTTCCTGCCTAAAAAGGCTGAGACGGTTTACGTCGAAGCAGGGATTGAGACAAACGATCTTCGCTTCCACATTGATGTCGATCTCGTTCCTGAGAGCTGGCAGACTTTCACGGAGCTTAAGAGAGTTGAACTCTGCGATAATCTAACAGCAGAAAAGGGAGGCGTGGTTGGGAAGGTTGTTGTGCGTCATACCGGTTCCAAGCGTGGTGTCAGGGAATTCGGTGAGGACCCTAGGTGGACTTCTCATCTTCCTGGTAGCGATGGCGTTCTCTGCCGACACCACAGGAAGCACAAGATTTAGATTCCCGCCATCAACATCGATGAACTCGCCAGAAGCGCAAGAATTGCGATGTCTGCCAACTTCATTGACTCACTGGGAACACCTGAGAATCTCAAAGTTGGGTCACCGATCCCGCTACCAGAGCTGGAAGATGGTGCTTCTCTCACTTGGCCGGATGCTGCAGTTAAAGGCATTCAACCCATAGAAGTGACGTCTTTCGGCAAGCTACCGAGCTCAGGGAAGAAAGAACTTGAAGTGACCCCCAAAAACACATCCTCGGGATCGGGTCAACCAGACAAGGGGTCAGCCGACAAGGAGTTAGCCGATAAGCTAAAACAAACTCAGGACAAGCTGAAACAAATTCAGCAGAAGTACAACACTATGAAAAAGTCTCTGGGTGAAGAGATTGCTCAGAGAGATGAGAAAATCGCGGAGCTTGAACAAGTCAATAGCGATCGCTTGGAAGAGATCGCGACGCTCAATGCTCAGCTCAAGGAACGCGGTGAAATCGATGGAATCTTGCACAGTGGAGGAGAACCCGTACCGACAGACCCGTTCATCCGGGAGAAAAGATTGCGGGAGCAACTCGGCAAGATAAACGTTGATCTCCGGCTCTCGAAGCAAAGTGAAGCAGCAGCAAAGGCACAGACTTTCAAGGCTGAAAACCGCATCATGGAACTTGAAGCAAAGGTTTCAAATCTTCCGGAGGATAGCAGCACTGATTTGGAGTTGCTTCGAGCGAATGCCACGCGAGAGATGACGGACCTTAAAAAGGCCAGGGACGAGTTTGGGGCAACCAGGTTGACCCTTTTGAGCTCGAAAAGGCCTCATTGACTGAAACGGAGCTCGATGAAATGAGCAGGCGCTATCTGGAGAAGGAAAAAGGAGTGTGTCAGGTTGGAGGACAAAATCGACGAGCTGAAGGAGCTCCTCGAATCCTACGACACAAACTGGAAAGAAGAGTCGGAATCTGAAGACCCATTGCCGGCTGCATCCCTTCATGCTATGAATCGAGTCCAACGAAAGAGGATTGCGGACGAAGCACTGTTCACGGTCGACCCAGCAGCCGCGGGCACTAAGAGATTGAAGCTCAGCACTGAGATCAACATCGGCCATAACAAGGTGCTCCGAGAAACTGCTAGCAGGGGGCTCATCAACCCTCTGCATTTTAAAGTCGGTGAGCATGGGCTGGTGGGCATCACAGAGCTGGCCCGTCAACGTTTGGAGCTGGCAAAGAAGATGAGCGGAGTGCCATACGATAAGTGGAAGGCCGAAAAGGAGGCTGAATTGACCCTAAGACTTCATGGATTTATGACTAAAATGGGCTTTTTTGAGTATGGACATAGATCTATGATTGGTCTTGGTCTCCGACTCAAAAATTCCGACCCCGTTTCCACTGGGCTTCTCGTTGAGAACCTTGAGGATATTATCCAGCAGACAGACCGAGACCGCCGAGACTTGAACAGCATTCGTGTGAAAATCCGGGACAAGATCTTGAACAAAACACGTCACACCGCAAAAGATGCTAAATGGTTCGAAAAGGTGATGGAAGAGTTGACACCACTGCTGAAACGCTTATTCAGCCGGTATGGTGACGAACGGCTCTCAACTGGACTGAGGACTGCTCTCGGTCTAGGCGACTATGAGCATGCCGTTTCGGAGGCGAAGGAAATCAGCGATAAGTACGACAAGCTTATCGAAGAGTACTAGTATCTCAAGGCAGACTCCAAGGTCCCCGATTGCTATTTCTCTGCACTGTGTCATCTGCCGCCGGAGTAGTTCGAAGAGTTAGGACAGAGGGGTAAAAGAAGTTTACTTACCCGAGTCGACACTAAGTCGCTTAGCGGCTGCCTCCTCGAATAGGTTCCGGGCCCTGTACTATCAAATACAAATGTTTAGCAAATGATGATTGATATGATGAACGGGCATGGGCCCAGTGACCAGCTCTCTCAGGAGACTGGGTGTTGCGTAATGGCGGTGGGTTCATCTTGTGCCAAACTCAGCGCACGTTCGTCGACATGGCAAGCTTTCCTTCCGATGATATTAGACATCAACTAAAGGATGAGAAGGGTGAAGTGATTGGATAAATACTTCTAAATGTGGAATCACCAACGCGGTCCGGAAATGGACCGAACAGCAATAATGGTTAACACTGATAGAGGTCGTTGGAATTGTACAAAGGCTCGGGCGAAAAGAAAGGGTCCCCTCAGCTAGTGTGAAAGATGCTTCCTCGCCGCTAAGGCCGCCCTGGTTTTACCTATCGCAGGCTATCTCCCATTCCGAAAGGGCCTCCTACCTGCATTCTGAAAAAGACTTCCTGCGCTTCGAAAAGGCCTTTTACAATGCCGTGAAGGCCTGTAATGTGGTAAACCTAGGCCTTGCTATTTCGGTAAAAGACTGTGTGAGGATTTGTAAGGATTTCGATAACGTGTTTCCGCACGGGGAAGAGAGACCCTTTATTTTGGCCCGAGCCTTCGTAGAGGGCCGTGAGTTCCTCGAGGGGCAAGTCGACGAGAACTCGGTTGAGGTCAATGACCCGGGGAACCTTTACTCGCCGCACATTTAGGTTTTGTGGGCGGTACGGAAATATTGTGTATGAGCGAAGGCGGACAGTCAGAAGTGGGAGACCCTGGAGCCAGAATTGACTGGCTAAGTGATTTGATGCTCGGGTCGCGGTTGCCTGTGTTGTCTGGCCACCGAGACTCTTCCTCGACCGTCAACTTGTCATCCTCGTACCGAAAGATACCTACACGTGAAACCCGATGAGCTTGTAAAATCCGCGGTTAATTCCAATAAACTAGACCCCGAGTAGACAAAGGAGCACATGGAATACAGAGACGTCGGCGTCGTCGAATGTCGTCAGTATCTCTCACAGGGTTAGGGTTAACCGACACCTCACCTCCCATCATTTCCAACACACCTCAGGAGAACAACCCAGGCAACAAAACAAACCAACAAGCCCACACCCCAAACTTCAGATGGCCCCTCTGGCTCAAATACCTCACCTCAGATGGCAACCCCATCACTTCCGGCTCCCCGCACGGTGCTCACCTCCCTCCTAGACGCCATCATCCGCATCCCCCTCCAACCATTCCCTCAGACCGATACCACCCCTACCACCGCCCAACAACTGCCACTCAAAAAAGAAGACGGCACCGAGAACAAAACCAGCCCCCCACAGCCAAACGCTCTCACTCGCGTCCCGCCCTCCCACCGCCACCTCCTCATAACCCTCCACGTCCTCTTCCCCAGCCTGCTCCTCCCGGCACTGGACCTCCTGGACCGCGGGCTCGTTGCGCGTCTCATACTGGAAACTCCCACTCCCACCAATTCAACAGAGGCTCCGGCCTCCTTCTACCTCGTACATTCCGCCCAAGCAACATCAGCAGGCACTTCCCGCCGGCGACAGCGAAGCGAGGGCAGCGGCAGCAAAGGCAAGGCGTACATCGTGCGTCTTCCCGCCTGGAACTGCACCTGCGCCGCATTTGCGTTTGCGGCCTTTCCGGCGGCGGAGTCTAGTGGATGGGGGGTTACGGGAGGGGAGGGGATGGGTGTTGATGTCGATGTTGGGCCGGGGGAAACTGTGGCGGGCTTGTCGTTCGGCGGGTTTACTTTTGATGACTCGGATGGGATGGGGGAGGGAGTGCCTGTTTGCAAGCACATTCTGGCGTGTCTGCTAGCTGAGAGGTGGAGTGGGCCGCTGGGAGGGTATGTTGTTGAGCGTAGGGTAGGGAGGGAGGAGATGGCGGGTATTGTGGCTGATGTTTAGGCTTCAAATGAGAGGGGGAGATGGTTGAGCATGTTGTTGTTTTTCGGGATATGATTAATGACATGAATACAGCCGGCACGAAGAACTGGAGGAATCATTACCTGGGGAGGGAACCGCTAGTTGACACGCCAGACACATAAACAGCATTTATAATGTAGCATGACCGCAATGCCATGGTTTGGTAAAGTCCGGATGCAGATGCAACCCCCAACGCCAAACCAGCCGGCCGTATTGCTAGTATTAACACGCCCGAGCCCCTTCCTCGAGCAGTCTATGAAGCTCTCGTACACAGCAACTCCCAGGGTAAAGCCTCTCACCCCGCGTGAGCTGTCTATTTCTTCTTTTCTTTAGACCCCTCCTTCTCCTTGTCCCCGCTGCTTTCCTTGGCCTCGCCGTTAACGGCCGGGCTGCCCTCCTTTTTTTCACCCTCCTTGGTCCCGTTCTCGCCCTCCTTCTTGGCCGCCTCCTTCTCCTCCTGTTGCTGCCTGTTCTGGTTCTTGTTCTCGATAAGATCGTGGAACGCCGTAATCGCTCGGATAAGACTGCTCAGGTAGATGGCCATGAGCTGGTCGTTGGTCTTGATGCTCATCGCATAGCTGAGCTCTGTGTCTGCCTTCCCGCTATTCACAACGGAACCCGGCTTGGGTGTTGAGAGGTTGGGCAGCAAGTTAAAAACGTCTTGTAGATTGCCAAGAATGGCGTGGTTGACGGGAAGCTGGCCGTCGAGAACTTTTTGGAGGTATGCCGAGATGTCTCGGAGCCGGAGGTGAAGGCCCTGGAGGGATTGAAGCTGATTGGTGACGCGGGTCGATAGAGTTCCGACGGCTACGTCGCGGATGTCGCGCAAGAGATGCTCAACACCGATCTCCTCCGCCTCCTCGGCCTCGATGATGGAGGGTGTGTGGACGAAGGTCTTGGATGTGGTGGTGCCGTCCTGCAAGGTCGGTTAGCACGGATCTGCCCCCAAGCACACTCAAAACAGGATGCTGCCTACATCCTTGATCTCCTCCACCGCAAAATACGCATCCGTAGGAACACCGGCCTCCTTTGGTTGGACATCAATAATGACCAGCAACGGGTTCGGTGTGTAGCGCTTGAAGAGCTCGTTGATCTCGAGATCCGAGGCCCGGAGCTTGGGGCCCGAGTGGTACCATCCTATTAACTTCTCCCGCGCATTGACCTTCTTGAACATGTCGTTCATGGACTCAACATAGTTGTGGTCGAGGAACCAAACCGAGGGGTCCTTGTCGTCCTCCTCAAACGGAACTGTGGGCGCGATGTCAGCAAGGCTTCAAAAAGAGGCCGAGATGGAATTCTGCCTACCCGCGAAGCTGTTGGATACGCGCACATTTTTGCTGTCGTTGTGGCCTAATAGAACACCAACTACCCGCTTGCTCTTGCTTGTGTTCGCCTCGGTGCGATTGTAGTGATCGACAACAGAGAGCAGGACCAACGGCGCTACCGACACGTTGCGTGTCACCAGCGAGAGCGTTTCCGCGGTAGTGGTAGGCATAGCGGTGGTCGTATAGTCAAGATGGATGTGCTCGGTTTGTTTGCGGGTTCATGCGATGTCGTGGGCGAGCGGGACGCGGTTGTGGAATTCGACGATGGCGGCCCAGCTCTCGTCGTCGTAGTGGTTCAGCTGCCTGCGCGGAAGCTCTTCCAAAGACCCACCAGCTGTGCCTTATGTAATCAGGCGCTAAGGTTTCCCCCGATTTGACCTTCCCATTTCGGGCTAAAACGTGCACATGCCACTCCGCATGCAACAATCAAGGATCACCCCATTACGTTGCCCTTCATCAACGCTCGCGGTTAACCACAACGACTCACTCGCCTCCTCGACTTCGAAGAACTTCTGCCCAATTCACAGCAAGCAATACGGACGATACAGACGTAATCGACGAATCGCATACCCCTCGCAACCCACAACCATGAGAGTTTTCGCCTTTTTGATCGCGGCCCTGTCGCTCTTTGCTGGTATCATCGCTGTGGATATCCAGAAGTCGGTCATCATCAGCTACCCAGCAGAGACCCCAGATTCGGTGGTGGAGCAGGCCAAGAAGGCAATCATTGATGGAGGCGGAATGATCACACACGAATACAACCTCATCAAGTAGGTCAAATGCTGTTTGGTTCGCTGAGATCCGTTTGGAGGTGCTGACACATGCATTAGGGGGTTCGCAGCCAAGGTTGGAGAGAAAGCTCTGGACTCAATCGCCGCCTGGGGAAAGGAATACAACGCGCTCATCGAAGAGGATCAGGTTGTGAAAGGCCTATAGATGTGGACGTCTCGGCTTGAAGAATAAGGAGCGTTTGGGGGGCTAGTTGGAGCGGGACTTGAAGGCCTACCCCGCTGCCTATGATGGGGGTACGCCGTTATGAGGATACCCGTGAACAACGAATTTCTGAATAGACGGCAGGTTGGCGTTTGAGGCGAGGAATTAGGACGCTGTCGTCCTGGATGGGGTACGCTTTGTTTGTTTAATGGTACAAATGTCTTTACTCTACAGTCATTACAGAAATCACCTCCTTTTGCTGACCTTATGTATTTTCTTCACCAACCGACTACTTGAGTGGACGCAGCAAATTGTATTCTCATTGTTGCGTGCTGAGAGTGCGCATCTGGCCGACGATTCATTTGCTGCCCTAAACGAAGGTTGCGGAACTAACCTATTCCCTAACAATGTCGCTTCAGACACAGATGACACCTGGTTGAGTCAACGCAAACTGCCATCTTTTTCTCTTCGATTCCGGCGTTTCGTGCCCTCTGATGTTCATGACTCCAGGTTGGTGTTCATCTGGGTATGCCTCAAATTGTGGAATTCTGTGCCTTCGCGTCCTTCCGACGGTAAAGTAGTCAACTTCCGCATCAATGCGCTCTTCGGTGGTAACAAAGAAGCTGGCCCAGTCCACGCGAACTTAGGACTGGACACAATGCGCTTTGTTGGAATCGGTAGTACTATGGATGAGCTGACACCCATAGCTATAGCGGCATTTGGATTGCTAAGGCCAAGATCACCTGCAATTAGATGGTTGAATGCAAACATCCCGTGTCGAGAGTCAGGACAGGACAGGGGCGGATGCGCCGTGCTGCAGCCCAGGGCACTTGCATGAAGTGGGGCATCTTGGGGAAACTAATCGATAACGACGCCCAAGCTCCAACTGCATTGATGGCAGGCAGACCTATGGCGAACAAAAACCGCGTCCAGAAACAATGCCTTTCAGAGTCTTGCAACGCCCGAACATGAAACACAAGAGTCCCGGCTGAGATCCTATACACCCAGTTTCATGAAATTTGCATTTTAAAAGCATGCTCTCCGCCCCGACCCCATCTTTGTCCTTACACCAACCATCGACGTCGGAGCACCCCTGGATTGACACCTGGCTCCAGACCTGACACCAAGCACGAGCACGAGCTGCCTCGCGTTTCCCTAGCACACACGACATACTACCCACGCAGGGCGTCACGAATATTACATCCCGATATTATTGTACGACGCTATCGCGGGAATTCACCCTAATCACTTCGGCGCGCCGGGTCCCGACCCCTGTGTCACGATGACGCAGTTCACCACTTCCGAGCAGGCGGCGCTTTTGCGATGGCTCAACACGTTCGACAACAGGCGGAAGGCTACATCCCTTGCGGATCTCCAGGATGGAACCATCCTCGGCCAGACTCTGGAGCAGATGCTTGGGCCACAATTCCTGGGCTCTAGCCTCATCCAACACCCTTCATCGCGCGACGAGAACAAGCAGAACCTCGAGACCGTCTACCGCGGACTGGCGAGCTTCCTCCGAGACGACAATCCCTATCTTGCGCCATCTCCTTCCGAGTTCCGGGCCATCGCTAAGAACCCCGACGACAACGCGATGTGTAACTTTCTGTCCGCTTTCTTAGCGGCTGCCTGCTTGGGTAGCTTGAGCCGAACATACGTCCCCAAGATCATGATGCTCGATACGTCCTCGCAGAAGGAAATCGCAAAGATCATCAACCAGATGAATGAGCTCAAGACGGACAGGGAAAATAGGGCTCTCGACGGAGATCTGCCGCAGCAGGAATACGATGAATCGCTTGATTTCCACACTCTCAGGGACCCAGACCTTATGGAGGAGGAACTCTACCAAATAAAGGAGAAATACGAAACGCTCAAGAAGCAAAATGCCGACCTCCAGTCCCGAATCGACAAGCTCCTCGACACCCGGGAGGCCGTTCTGCATGACCTTCGTGTTGCTCAGGATGAGCTCACTTCTGAGAGGCGGGCCCGGGGTAGCGATGCATCGGGCGCGGTCCGGGACTTGCGGAACGAAATCCGGGAGAAGATGGCAGAGATTGACCGGTTGGAAGACTTGGTCCAAAAGGAAACGTTGCGCTCCACGAGGTTTGAGAAGGAAAATGAAGCTCTACGCGCAAAGGCCGAGCGACTCAAAGATTTTGAGGACAAAGTCCTTCTTCTCGAGCATGAGACAAAGCAGCAGCAGCAACAAATCAAGGGGCTGGAAAACTACAAAAAGAAAGCCCAAGATCTTACCATCATTCAGCAACGAAACCGAGTCCTTGACGAACAAATCATGCAACTCGAGCAAGATCTGAAAGAATTTGAGGAGTTGAAGATGTCCAACAGGAGGCTCCAAAAGGAGATCGAGGAGAAGGCAAAGGTCCTAGCCAACAACGAGCAGGAAATTATCTATACGATCCAGTCAAAAAATGTTCTGCAGGATGCCAACGAGGAGCTGAAGAGGCGAATCGAGTACTTGGAATCCAGGCGCCAATTGGATGAGAGCACCATTAAAGAGCTCCAGGAGCAGCTTCAGCTGGCCGATGTCCCTCAAACAGTCTCCCATAGTCCAGGCGCAAGCACGTCCAAGTTCAACCTAGAGCAAGAGCTTGAGACGTCCGATCCATTGGTAACCCTCCGTGTGGAAATCTCGCGACTCAAGGCCGAGAACAATGTGCTGCGGAATAATATGGCCGTGTCTTCAGAGAACGAGAAGCTCCGAGGCGAGCTCGATAGTGCTAACCAGAAGGTAGACCACTACCGCCTGAAGTGTACAGAAGCCATGGAGAAACAAGCTGTCTCTCAAGAGCAGATTAACGCCATGATCAATGGCCTCACAGGAGAAGAGTCAGTCCAAGCAATCAATGCCGCTCTGAGTATTTCAGGACTTGATCCGCTCATGCCAAGTTTCTTTAGGACTACTGCTTTTGTCAACATGCGACGCGAGCTGCTCGACGCGACGAAGAACGTTGAGGCGTACCAAAAACGGGTCCAGGAGCTCGAGAGAGCAACCGCCGACAAGGACCGCGAACTGATCCACGTTAAGACCGATCGTAAGTTGCGAAGCTTTCGGAGCCATATGAGGTGGCTGAAACGCCAGGAGGCGGATCTGGCTAACCTCAGTGATGACATAGTCAACGCCATCGGAGAGGAGCAGGCGTCAGCACTTGCCTCTCTCAAGACGTCCGACGAACTTATTTCTGAGTCCCTCAAGACAGAGCTGGATGCAACCCGCAGACAGCTTGCTCAGAAGGTGTTTGAACTCGACGAGATGAAGGAGCAACTTATGGGCGCCTTGGTGTCCAAGGATAAACTCCGGAGACAACTTGATGACACTATCGCTTCAGCTCCTAACGGACAGCCCACTCCAGAAGAGGCTCCTAAGGGCAAGAAGGAGGATGCTGAGAAGATAGAGAAGCTGAAGGCAGCTCTCCGGCAAAAGATCGAGGTAAGCAACGACCCCACCGCGTGTCTCGATTCTCCCTATGTTGCCTCTAGGCTGGGATACCGCTTGCGTGAAGCATCGGTTGTTCCAATCACAACATAGCAGCCTTTTACTACTCCAACTACCGAGGAGTCAAACTGCAAGATGATGTAGACAGAGATCCCATGCGGACAACACCATCACTCTTTGCTCCTTGCGTTTAAGCCTTGGCTAACACCATCTCCTAGCAACTCGAGAAGGCCGAGCAGGAGAAATACGAACTACAGCGACGCATCAAGGCTGCAGAGAGCGGAGGGGCCTATGCCGTGCAAAAGGTACGTCCCCCCCTTGTGATAATCTTTATCTCGTCCACCAAAGTAACACAAATAAATGTTACTATTTTCATATCTTCAGCGAAACGCGTACCGACCCTAATTGAAATTTCTCCCCCACTCCTGCCTTACCTATTATATCCTAATGCTGCATCTAAATTGCACGAAACTGACTGAGTGACACAGGCCGCATATGACCAGGAGATCAAAACTTTGAGGCGCGAGAACGCCATGATGACAACGGCTTGGTATGATATCACCAGTCGCCTCCAAAGCAACCACGTGGTCCTCCAAAGGAGGCAGGACGCGCCGAAGAGCTGGCTGAATAAGCAGAGGCAGATGGTCAATGGTGAGTTATTTAGGACGAGTTCCTTGTTGTTTTGCTTTGCCTGAGCCAGCTGGCTAACCTTTCTCTGCACTCCAGCTACGCCTCGGAGATAGGGGCTTGATGCGTAGTTTCATTCTGGCCTGAACACCTCTTCGGCATTGCTTGCGCTTGTTTGGATCAAGGATATTCCCAGACGGTGACAAGTATCGCGCGGCATAGTATGGCGCAGTATCATGTCATTCATCGCTCGCTTTATCCCCTCTAGCTCACACGGTTCTGGACATCGCGAGAGCATGATACGGTACGGGTGGGCTTCAATTATTATTCCCCTTTTTGTTTATCTACGGTTGCCCTGCCCCTTTAATCAATGGCCGTTGGTTTTCTAACCTCTAACCCGGCGCTGGATGCCGGTGTGAGGACATTTCTCGGAAGCATGGCTAAGAGGTTCCTTAGATGGCTTGGGTGTGTTGTCTTTCTACTTTTGTTCAGAATACCCAACGGCCAAGATGGCTACATAGATCTGCGAGCTTTTTCTGCTCAGGAAAAGGAGACCTTGAACGTAAGGGGAATAATATTCTGGATTACTTTCCCCAACCCCAACGAAGCACACGTCCTATACCGCGCTCAACTGCAAAGCACTCTGCTCGAATTTTCGCTATTCCGGGTAACGATGCAATTAGAATACATACAAGGGTCGTGATTGAATGAGGTAGGCACTGCTGCCCTTTCACACAAGTAGTACAGCTTTCCCTTAGGTGTCCCATCCCTTTTCAAACGCCCATCCGGGCACTTGGCCGATCACAGAACCACCCACTCTTTCCAGCAGATCCCGGGCCCCAAACACCCAGCTCCAGACCTCGTCAGGCCAACCAGAACCCAGTTAAACATTAGCATTGAATTTTGCGGATGACCCGTTTGCGCCATTTGCTGACAGAATGAAAGATCACCATCATTCTCAGTCATCAAGGCCGGGCATAATACAAAATCAAGTCTATCTCCTCCGGTCGCAGGTCCACGCCCGACTACGAGCGGGCCGCGAGCTTGCTGAGGATACCACTGCCAGCAGAGCTGGCCTTGGCCTTGTCGCCGTCAAAAATGGCCAACAGGCTCTTCCACACCTGGCCGGGCTCCTGGCTGGCGTCGATAGCCTTCCAGATGCCCGTCTTTTGGTAGTAGCTGACGACCGGAGTAGTCTGCTGGTGGTAGGTAGTAAGACGCTTCTTAAGAGCTTCGGCGTTGTCGTCGCTGCGCTGGATCAGCGGCTCGCCGGTGATGTCGTCCGTCATGGCCTTCTTGGGCGGGTTGAAGGTAGCGTGGTAAGACCGCCCGCTGGCCGGGTGCACAAGACGGCCCGTGATGCGCGCCACGAGCAGCGCGTCGTCGATCTGGAGCTCTACGGCATGCTGGAGAGTCTGGTTGCGCTCGCGAAGCATGGAGTCGAGACCCTCTGCTTGCGGGACAGTGCGGGGGAAGCCGTCGAGAATGAAGCTATTGTGAGAAAGGTGATCGGTTAGTAAAATCCCTCGGGTTTATGGAAATCGCCGTGACGGAAGAACATACCCGCCCTTGCACTCCGGGTTGTTGTCAAGCTCCTCCTTGATCATGCCAATGACGATATCATCACTGACGAGACCGCCCTGGTCCATGATCTTCTTGGCTTCCCGGCCGAGGGGTGTCTTCTTGGCGACCTGGGACCGCAGCATGTCACCAGTGGCCTGTTGTAGAGGGCGTCAGCAACCATTCATCGTCAGGAGAGAGTCAGTCTTGGATCAATTGGCTCACCAGATGACAGCAGTTGAACTTATCCTTGATCTTGGGAGCTTGTGTTCCCTTGCCTGTGTGAAACGCAGCCACGGGTCAGCTTCTGTTATGCCTTCTCCTCTGTAGGGAGGACGGGGGAGCTGTACCGGCACCGGGGGGCCCGATGAGCAGCATGCGGATCTCCTCTGTTGTCCTCGCCGGGGGGCTGCCGCCTTGCCTCGTCTCCAAGGCTTTTACCCGGCCCTCGATGCTGTTGATAATGCCCTGCAGGCGCTTGACTTCATCGTCGAGGTAACCCATCTTGAATTCGGTTGCGACTCGCGGCGAACTGACCGGACCAAGGTCTGTGGTGGCGGAACAGCAAGGAGCTCAAGAAAACACGTGGGAAGCTTAGAGCGTCGACGAAAGTTGGCCGAAGACGAATTGACCGATAGCGGGCGGATGGAAGTCGCGAAAATTGGAGGTTGAAAGTGTCGAGTCGACGAAATTTGGACGAGACTTTTTTAGAGCGCGCCGGTACAGGCAGGAAAGAACAAGGGTGCAGGGATTGGGACAGGTTGCGCGGGAGAGCGCGACTGCAGCGGCTTTTGTGCACAGCTTGCGGAATTGCTTCAGATGTCCCGTCACCGCTCCAGTTTCGTATATTGGATCCGCCGACTACAAATATGCCACTCCCGCATTCTCTTTTACACCTCCCATTATCTGGGGATTTCCCGCCCGCACCAACGTGGGAAAGCTTGTCGAACTCTATCCTCAGTAAGGCTCAGCTTCATGATGGCATGGCTTTCCAAGTTCCTGTCCGCCGAGGTACTTCGGCAAGAGCTAGATGTCTTGGCCGCAAATCAGCAAGCTCCACCGGCAACTCGGGTGAATGGCCCTCACAGGCAACCGGAGACAAGGGTTGTTTTAGCGTGCATGTGGCGTCATCAGACACCCCTAACCCTAAGAGTCAAATTATGGGCAATGGTACAAGAGCAAATGTTTGGGGAGGACATACCCCTTCTAATTGTAGCGGCCAAGCTTCGCTGAAACCATAATAGTACATACAAGTTGACACTAGACTCCTAGCTCCTTTCCTCCAGAAACGTGGTGATGTGTTGAAGCATGCAATATGCGGGTTGATCCCACAGTCAACCTCTCGCACTCCCTGGAACACTGCCTGGGACACTCGTGTTGGCGCTATCATCTTCACCTTCGGCCCAAACATCCTTGCTCTCCTGCTCAACGGCACGCATAGCAGTCGCCACCTCCTCAAGCTTAGCCACAACATCTAGAACCCCCTGGTTCACGCGCTGAAAGTACTGGTCGTTGGCTTCGCGCCGCTTCCTCGCGAGGAGGATATCAACCTCGGTCTCTTCCTCGAGCTTCGCCCCCAGTCTCTCCGCTCCCCCGGCACCGCCCATCCCGCTACTACCGGGCCTGGCACTACCAGTCCCGGCCGTGCTCTTGGTACCGTCCGTCACCGCAGCGCCTCCGGTCTCACTCTTCCCGGCGCCGTCGCCAGCACCCTCAGTGCCTGAAGTTGGGGACTTGACATGACCACTGATCGTCTCAATGGCATCGTCAGCCTCGCTCCTCGCCCACGCCTGCGCTAAGGCGATCTGAGCCATCCGCAGCTCGCTCAGCTTCCGCTCGTGGTCCGGCCCGAACACCCGCGTGCCGCCGCTGGCTGAGAGCTCAACTTCTTCCAGCGTAGCCTGCATTTCCGCCCAAAGCGCATCCGTCCTATCGGTTGCGCGCGTGGATTCGCGGCGAGACAGCTGTAGAGGAAGGGTGAGGTTGAGTGCTGGCGGGGCGTTGGTTGCCTTGGGACTGCGCAGCGCGCTGGGCCCTCCCCGGCCATCAACCGGCGATGTAAGTGCCGCGGGATCGCCGCGCAAAAGGGACCCACCACGACCCCCGAAGATCGGACCGGAAGGAGCAGCGCCGGCCGGCTGGGACTGCCCAGGACTTTGAGTTGAAATACCCGGCGCCATGATTCCAGGAAGTGACACGTGAGACGGGGATGGTGAAGGGAAGAATAGCGCTGGCGGCGCTTTCGCCTCTTTGGACTTCCCCTTGTCGAGTTGGGACATGGCTACATCTTAGTGCTTCAGCCTTCCTGCGTGTGTTGTGTGGCCAGCATTCCTTGTCCGAAGTTTAGATGCTGTGGAATTGATAGTGAATGTATGCACCTAGATGGCATTATGTAGCTATTGGAGAGAGGCTTCACAATTGTATCTCCCCGCCATGGGCCGTGGCTGACAGTGGCCTGAGGCAAAGACCCACCCCTCCGCACCAATCAATCTCCTAGGGCTTTCTCGCCCTACTACGGAATTTCGGTTCGAGGCGAAAAAAAGACAACGACTCCAGTGAACCTTCCGAATCACGAACCACACCCAGATATCGCGATCACACATTAAATCGGTATGTATCCCAACTCCGCTTGAACAGCACCGCAGAGCGTCTCGATAGACAATTGCCATCTTCCCCTCGATTTTCCCGACCCGACGTGCTAACTCGGCCTCTCAGCAATCATGTCTGGTGGAAAGCCCCGTGGATTGAACGCGGCCCGCAAGCTGCGGAACAACCGTCGCGACCAGCGCTGGTCCGATCTTCACTACAAGAAGAGGGCTCTCGGTACTGCCTACAAGTCCAGGTATGCTATACTGGGGGCACAGTGCCGGATGGACCCGAGAAGAGGACGGAGAAACTGACTTTGGATAGCCCCTTCGGTGGTTCGTCGCACGCCAAGGGCATCGTCCTTGAGAAGGTCGGTGTCGAGGCCAAGCAGCCTAACTCCGTACGTAACACCCGGCCACGAACCGACCAACTTCGCATCTAACCGTCATCGATGTAGGCTATCCGAAAGTGCGTCAGAGTCCAGCTCATCAAGAACGGCAAGAAGGTCACTGCTTTCGGTACGAGCCCCCGATATCCCCGAAAACACGACACGGCTAGCGAGCCGGTGGCGGATTAGCGAGGATGTTGTGCTGACGGTGATACTCTACAGTCCCTAATGATGGTTGCCTGAACTTCGTCGACGAGAACGACGAGGTCCTCCTCGCTGGTTTCGGTCGCAAGGGCAAGGCCAAGGGTGATATCCCCGGTGTGCGATTCAAGGGTTAGTCGATATTTCAACCCCCGCCTGTAGAGGAAAATCCGAGGTCCCAGCGTGCGAATACTAACCCCCTCTCCAGTCGTCAAGGTTTCCGGTGTTGGTCTTCTTGCTCTCTGGAAGGAGAAGAAGGAGAAGCCCAGATCATAAATCTTCTGGGTGGTACGGAAAAGGGCACGGTTGGGGCATGCGGAGTCTACAAGGCTTTTTTACATTGGCATTGCAATTTCAGGTTGAGGGAATCTGAATTCTCCTGGTAGACATGATCCATCAAATTAGGAATCATTGAGCCACCACAGTCTGGCCCTTGTTGAGAAATGGCGTCTTGTGATTAAGCGGGTTGTGTTGCCTCGAAGGCATAGTGCTAGTCTTACATACAACACGGTTCTATGTTACACGAGTTTTACAGTATTATCCAAGACTCAGGCAGTCTGTTCTGCCTTGCCGTCGTCCTTCTGGGCGTATTTTATAACATAATCAGCTGCAAGACCTAGGCTAACAACGCCCCCGGTCAGCCAGCAGCCGTTGACAAACCACCACCAACAGTCCTTGACGCTCTTCAAGTTCACCCGCTTGATCATGACACCCAGCGTCACCATGGCGCCTCCACAGCTCCCGATGAAGAAAGCTGGGCCCGCACCACTGGCAACTCCAGCACCTGCGAGCAAGGCGACCTGAGTGATGGCCAACCCCGTCAGCACCTTCTTGGTCTCGGCATCATGCTTGAGCGCAATGCTCTTGATACCCGCCTTCGCGTCGTCCTTGATGTCCATGTGCGCATAGATCATATCATAGAGCACCGTCCAGGCAACATTCGACGCGTACAGGAGCCCCGCCGCTATCAACGCAGCATGGTTAGCCAGCAAGTCGACTCCGAGTGCCGGGAAACCCATGATGGCGCCCCACGAGAAGGTCAGCCCTAGCACGAACTGCGGGTAGTATGTCACACGCTTGGCGAGCGGGTATGTCGCGACGAGGAGCAGACTTGGCGTTGCGTAGAAGAAGCAGTCGAGCGGGAACTGCAGGAGAATACCGAGCCCTGTAAGGAGTTGGGCGCCGGTGAAGGCCACGCCTTGGAAAGGGGTGATGGCGCGCCGGGCGATGGGGCGGAGCTTGGTTCGGGCGACGTGCGGGTCGAGGTTGCGGTCCCAGAGGTCGTTGATGGTACAGCCGGCGCCGCGCATGATGACGGCGCCGCCGAGGAAGAGGAGGGACATGCCGACTACCGAGGCGGGGAATGCCATCGGAGTGGCCATGGGTGCTGCCATGAGGGTTGAGAAGAGACAGGGGAAGAAGAGGTAATAGGAGCCCGTGGGCTTGTCGAGACGGATGAGCTCGGCGTAGGGGACCCATGATGCTGGGAGGATGGAGAGAAAGCCGGTCTTGGGCGGCGAGTAGAGTGGCTTGGGGGGGAGTACGGTGACAGTCGTAGCTGCTGGGGCTGAAAGGAGCTTTGTTGTTGCGTGGTATGCAAGCCGTTGATGAGAGGATCGGCTGTGAGGCTCAACGGCCATGAGACGGGGCCTAAAGAGAAGCGATGAGCCCGGTTTGCTGAGCAATATCGACGGTCCAGAACACGGATTGCGGTGGAAGAGGCTCTGCCTCAGGGGTAGGCCTGAGATGGCACGAATACCAGACATGGTGACGTACACCTCGAGGGCCGTGTTACTTCTATTTGCCCATCAGCAAGTGAAAAGGCTGGAGCCAGCGATTCTGCGAAGAATTTCGGCCAACTTACCTTCACTGCCCAGAATTCAGACTGCCTGGCCCAAAACAAACACCGAAATTAATGTCATAAGTGAAACATTCCTATATTTGATCTCACACGCCTGCAGTTGACTTCCACCGCGGCGAGCTCATCAACACCGAAGAGTCGAAATTCCAGAGTCCTGAGCTTGAAAAGTACGAAGTACCTAGGCACCTCTCAGCGCCACATCCTCCAGCCACAACAAGCTCAACCCCTGCCGCAACCAAGCTAACCGCCACATTTGTCAATTGGCATCACCCCGCCACAGCCGTTTGCTCGTCGCGTTCGAAAAGTTAAGTGCAACCTACGCGGCGACACTCGACAAATCTCTCAAGCGTCGCAAGGTGGCTGCCATCAAGCGCATACATCTCATGGCTTGCGCCTTCTTCTCATGACCCTTCCATAATGAATCACATTTAAATCGCATCACCGCTCGCATCAGACTCCTCTCGAACCTCAGAATCGCGAACCGTCAAGATGCCGACCGCCTTGCATCCGCAGGCAAAATTCGACCCTATACCCCCCGATCTCGATTTGCATGCTCTGGTAGGCAAGACAGAGAACTTCCAATGGGTCCAGAGAATCACTGCGGCACAAATCCGCGCCATCAGGCCTGAGGATTTCGAGAATCTCGTCAATGTCCATGTCATCCAGCGCGGGAAGCCGCTGGTCATCGAGGGATGGAAGCTGGAGAAGCCACCATTCAGCTCAGGGTGGCTGGAGAAGACCTACAACAAGAAGCGTGAGTTTGATTCTCCCCTTTCCGTGGTTGGCAGGAGCTAACCGTTGCGCTGCAGAGGAAAATGTCCGCGACATTGTCACCCAAACAGACATTCCGATGACAACAGGCCACTACCTGCGGTCCATGAAGCAGCTCACGAATCAGTGGACGCCGACAAACTACCGTGAGGAACGGCGCCAGCGCCTGTATCTAAAAGACATCGATTGCCCACCCGAGTGGCAAGACGAGCTCCGAAAAGTAATACCGCCGAACCTCTTCTATATGAACGAGAATATCGAGAACCGTGCGGGCAAGAGGCAGATAAACGGCATGGATATGTTCCAGGAGCCCTCTACCGCCGCCCCTGCAGGCGATCTGATGAGCAGCTTACCAGAGCAGATGCGCGCCCAGAATCTGATGTGTTACATTGGACATGAGGGGACGTTCACTCCCGCCCACCGAGAGATGTGCGCTAGCTTGGGACAGAACATCATGATAGATGCATCTGGCAGCGCGAATGGTGAGAAGCCGGGCAGCTCGATATGGTTCATGACCGAGACAAAGGACCGGGAGGTCGTCAAGGAGTACTTTTTGTCGATGTTAGGCCACGACATCGAGATCGAGAAGCACTTCGCGCAGATCAATGCCTGGAAAAAGGCTGGTTTCCCGGTCTACGTTGTCGAACAAAAGGTTGGGGACTTCATTCTTGTTCCGCCCCTGGCCCCACACCAGGTCTGGAACCGCGGCACCAGGACTATCAAGGTGGCGTGGAACAGGACGACAGTTGAGACGCTCGGGATGGCCTTACACGAGGCGCTCCCAAAAGCTCGTCTGGTCTGTCGGGACGAGCAGTACAAGAATAAGGCGATCATCTTCTACACCTTGAAAAAGTACTACAATGAGATGCTGGAGGCAGAGAAAACGACCGACATCGGACTGCTCGGCCTTGGGCAAGATTTGATGAAGAACTCGCCGAGGACTCGACAGTTGGCAGCCGATTTCAAAGCTTTGTTTCGCCTCTTCACCGAAATCTTGGTCGATGAGATGTTTGCAACCAAAGAAAAGGATGTGGAGTATATCGAGTTTGACTCTTGCATCACCTGCTCATACTGCCGCGCCAATATTTTCAACCGCTTCTTAACCTGCAAGCACTGCATCCGCGAACTTGTCAACGGCGAGCAAGACACATACGACGTTTGCATGGAGTGCTATGCGATGGGCCGCTCCTGCCTCTGCGTCTCGAATCTTAGCTGGTGTGAGCAATGGCGGTGGCCTGAGTTGGTTAGCTATTACGAGGATTGGCGGTCACTGATCATCAAAAATGACGGTTTCATCGACTTCGACACCTCGCCGTTACCACTAGAGTTGGAACGACGAAAGTCCGGCAAGAAATCCTTGGGGCAAATTTGCCAAGAGCAATTGAAGCAACGACCTTTTAAGGACATTACCAAGGCCGAGCCGCTAGAACCGGAGATCTCGGAACCGGAGGTCGACGACAACGGCAACCCCAAAAAAAAGCCGAAGCGCAAAAAGAAGCATGGTGATGTCTACCGATGCCATGTCTGCAACCACAAAGACTACACATATAGGCTGGCATTCTGTTCGAACCCGGGCTGCGCTGATGCATACTGTTATGGTTCGCTATATCGGGCATTTGATATGATGCCGCAGGATGTGATACAAAATGAAAGGTGGCTGTGTCCGAAGTGTCTCAATATCTGCAACTGCGGTTACTGCCGGAGGGTGGGCAACGGCAATCCCTACACCCCGAAGAACACTTTTCTTGGACACGATACTCGCGCCATCGCTGACGACCGGAGTGTCGAGATGCTGGTCGACTTCCGAGTACATAACCTCTCGTGGTTGAAGAACGTCGGCGACGACAGTCGGAATGTGTCCAGCAAACGTATCCAGAGGTTGCAGCAAGCAGCCGAGACCGAGAAGGCCAAGGAGGCGGAACTAGACAATACAGTCACTACGCTGCTCGACCGGGAGTTGGCTGAGACTCTCGAGGCGGCCATACGACAGGAGGAAGAATTTGGCGGTCAGAACGGTACCGCCAATGATGCAAACGGTGCAGCTCAGGAGCCAGAGAGAGCGGCGGTAGCCGACATGTCCGTGAGCCAGGACCAATCTGACTATCCTGATCCATCTATGCTTGGCCACGAACGGATCGGTATTGGTTATTACGAGCAGGACGATAGTCCCGACAAGATTCTTTTTGACCCATATCAGGCGCCAACGGCTGAAGCCATGGTTGTGGATGACGAGCCAGAAGTGTCGGAGTATTTTAAGAAGCAGCTGCGACTGGCAAAGCGGAGAGCCCGGAATGAGGAAGATAACGACCCGGATTTTGCGGCACCGCGGACCAACAGGAAGCGGACGAAGACTGACGACTATAACGAACCTGATGGGCAGCAAGAGGCTCTCGACAATATGGACCCGGCGTTGTTTGCTGATGAGACAATGGTCGATGCGCCGGCAGAAAGTGATAGCTCTGCAGAGCCGGAGTTCAGGGGCAACACGGCAGCCAACGGCGATGCAGCGGAGGAGTCGGCCGAGCATCGGCCATATTCTCCAAACCGCCCGGCTCTGAGACATGCACGGCCTAAGGCGTCGTACCTTGACGCGTTGCATAGAGAAGAAGAGTTCGATGAGATTTTTGTCCCCAAGCCTAAGAGACCTACAGAGAGCGCAGCTCCCTTCAACCCTGACAGTGCAAACAAAGATCCCCTGGATTTGGCGTCAGCGGCAATCTTGGCGATGACCGGTTCTGCTACAAGCACCCCCCAAGATCAAGCTCCGGCGCCCGCCGCCGATCGGCAGAAGAAAAAGCCCGGGCGGAAGCCCGGTCGTCTGCCTGGCCGCCCACCTGGTCGCCCACCTTTGAATCGACCAGTTGGGGATGTAGGAATCACGGGAACAGGAAAGCGTCGCGGACGGCCTCCCAACTCTGCACGAAACTCGCTTAATGTTGCGCCTGAAAAGACCGCGGAAGATAACGAGTCAGGCACAACGGATCTTGATGATCAGTTAGCCCGCCAACTTGAGGGCTTCAACGATGACGGTGAAGTCATCGAACAAGGGGTCTCGTCAACTCCAGTTCATCCAGCGCTTCAGGCCAATGCTCCAAAGCGACGTGGCCGGCCGCCACGTAGCTCTATGCCACAGCCAGCAACAGCGCCGGTTGCGGCTGGCTCCGGTTCACCATTCATGTCGATGGCAGAACGGATGAGGCTCAAGGGAAAGAAAATAAAAATAACGGCTCGGAAGAGCGAACCGGGGTCCATTATCTCAAATCCAGTCGATGAAGCCTCACTTGCCACAACCGAGATACCAACGAAGGATACGGCACCGAAGGCAACATGGAAGGCGGCACCGAACACAGCGCCCAAAAAGAGAGGCCGGCCCCCAAAGCAGCCACCACAGGCTGCTGCCGAGAGCGATGATGACGGTGATTTTAATCCAGATGCTGAGGAGTTGGAGGTTTTGTCTGAGCCACCGTTCCCGTCCCCGTCGGCGTCAAGGCATAATGCGGCGTCATTTTCAAGGTCCAGTGCCTCCCCTACGCCTCCTCCCGCACCTACACCAAAGCGGGCAGTGCCCCCTCCCTCAGCTTCTGCCCAGGAGCCAGCCGCCGGGCCTGACCTTGCGCCTGAAATAACGGCACCGAGTTCCCCGGGTCCAACTACGTCGTATTCGTCGTCGCCGCCTTCGCCTTCTCCAGCGCTTTCACCAACACGTTTGCACTCGCCGACGCCGTCCCTGTCCCCATCCCCGTCTCCGCCGCCGACGGCAAGAGCGCCAACCGGCCCAACAATTGTTAGACTCATGAGTTCGGATGAGGAATCAGGTACCGATTACGGCTCGGCTTCAGAGAGCGAGGCCAGTGAGTCGGATAAGGCGAGTGAGTCTGGCAAGGCCACAGGTGGAACTGATAAGGCAATTGACTCTTCTGGTTCGGATTCTGATTCGGACTCGGACGATGAAGATATCCCGGCTCGTGTGAAAGACCCAGCACGGGGGTCCGGACTTGCAAGACGCGGTTTTGGGGGGGGATTTAGAGGCCGAGGCGGTGGAGGTCGGGGTAGGGCGCGACGGGGTGTTTCGTGATATCTGGAGTGGATATCATTTGAGCGAGTTTCGCAAGATGTGTATGTATGGTTTACTTGTATTCAGACATTCCCGGGGAGTTCGTGCGGAGGGACTTGATACCATTGGAGAGCGGTGATGGCATGTTGCCATGAGCCGCTTGGAGTCGAAGTTCGCGGTATAGCAACATGACCCGCAATATTGCAAAGATTGCCGGTCATCCATAGTTTTGAGGGCCTTCGTCCAGATTTTACATTAGTTAGGGTGATGCAAAAAGAAGGCCTGTCCCCCAAGAGTGCATTCGCGATCTATCAACCCCTCCCGTGAGCCCTGGAAATGACATCAGAGCAGTTCCTCCATATACATGTGAGCCCGCTAGCATCCCGACTCATAGTCACCAGCAATCCCAATTCCACAATTTGATACAATGCGCCTTACAAATCACCCCAGCCCTCGAGGTGCCCCCTAACTCAATTTCGATGACGAGTAGTAGCCCCCCGTCCAGACATCAACCCAATGCACGGGGAAGTCCAGAACAGCAACCACCTCCCCCTTAGCGAGCACCTAACAATCCACAGTCCACAATTCACATGTTATCCTTCATGCTGGTCCCGTGCTTGAGGTTCTCCTCGGCGTGCCCCTTCGTCTGCTCTTGCAGACGCTTCGTCGCTGCTTCGCCGGCCTCGTTGGGGCTCATGCGGTCCGCCTTGATGGACTCTTCGCTGTCAGAGGCCAGCTCCGGCTTCCAGTGGCCTTGGCCGCGCTTTTGCTTTTCGATGGAGTCTTGCTTGTGCTTCTCGTAGTTGGAGGAGGAGGGGTCCGCTAGGGGTGTTAGTTGCGGTGCCAGGGGGGAAGCGGTAAAAGAGGGGGCTTACCGTTTGAGCTCTCTTTGAGGCGGAGGGTACTGCTGATGCTGAGGGCGCGTCGCGCAGAGGGCTGGAGTGCCGCGAGGGCAGCCGGGCGGCGGAGGAGGAGGAGGCGGGCGGACATGGTTGCGAGTTTGGGTGGGAATGTGTGTAAGTGGTAGTTGGTCGTGGTGATTGTTGAGGTTGGAGGAGTCAATTGAGGCTCTTTTTGGAGGATATGATGAGGAAAGAGGAAGGGTCGGAGAAATAGCTCGGGTTACTGAGAAAGGATGTAGGAATGAATCAATTGATTGCTCATTGGAGGAGGAGAAGTAGGAAAGGGGGACTGGAGCCGGGTTTGGTCGGTTCCGGTGACGTCACTACCCGGCGTCACTCGGGAGCCGCTTTCACGCGCCGCCGCGGTTTAAAACGCGGAGGGTTGTTTGCAATGGTTTAATGGGACTTCGCCTCATGGACGTGGAGTTTTATCCCATTCCAACTTCAAATGGGATCCATAGCTGGTTTGGGGCACTTTTGGTGAGATATTTAGGTATTGTTTTCTGATGTCGTCTTACACGAGATGAGCCAAAGGCATCGCCCATGAGAGCAAGCGGCCTCTCGATATCCGAATCACGGACTTGTACTACAGTCAATATACTTGCCCTCTGCGATCGCAACTCTAATCAGTCCGCTCTACAAAATTACAATTGGCCCCAGTCGCGACTACCAGGTGTGGTGACAGATCGGGGGATTATTAGTTATGCCGTTATTGGGTCAGCCTGTCATGAAAAACATTGTGTGCAAACGGGTCGCAAACGGGCGACTGCTGCGTTTGCGACCCGAAACCTGGAGAAAGAGACCCTCAACTCGACCATCAACTACTATACTACCCAAGACAACTTGACAATTGACGAAAGAGTCGAGCCCAAGGTCGAGCACGTTTACTATGTTTTCGACAATACAACCCCCTGTGGTCTGAGATCTCTTCTCGGCGATGTCATCTTCCTGCACACTCGGACTAGTCAGCCCGCTGCTACAATTGCAGATGTTCGAAAGTGGACAAAGTTTACGGATTCCAGAGCTGATATAACGGAAGCCAAATCATGTCGACAGCCGTTCATTATTTGGCAGAGGGCTCGTTCAGACTGCTTCAGGCACAGAAATTGCATCGTCGGAACTGCTATCACACGTAGCCTGGTGGAACATGGGCAGAGATGTCTGAAGGGAATGGAAGGCACTTGCCGGAAGGATGCAAGAGGCATCTTGCTGAAGCGTTTGGAAGTGAGCGAAAGGAGGGTTGTGTAAAAACGGAGGGGCATTGAACGGGAAGGAAAGGATTGTTCTTGTTCTCTCCCATGATACCTGAGTAGTTGGCCACTCTATGCCTCGGCCAGAGAGTCTGCGCTGGAAAAGAGATCGGCCACCACAGCTGTGCTTGTACATAGCTCTCAGAGACCATCTCTTTCCAGAAACATCCACCACTACCACAACGTACGAATGAACGTGATGTTTAAACACACAACCGGTGATTCTTGTTTGTCCCTATCACAGATCTACCTCCCTAGCACACAGTATGTATTCCCCACGAATCCATCCGCCTCCATCTGCGCTGTATGTATTCCGTACACCACCAAGCTCCAGGTAACGTGCCGCAGCCAGAAAAAGAACGTGCAGCAAGCCTACTGTCTGTGCCACATTCCAATACCGAGACAAGCATCACAGCATCATGTGGTTACGGGAGTCGGTGCACGCTCCCACCAGTGCAACGATCCCGGATCGGACCCGGCCCCACTTCTCGGGGCCTTCCAATCCGGAAATGCGGGACATGGGGGCATCCCAGGCCGTCACAACGGACCGGTCGCAGTCCAAAGCCTCGTGACGAAAGCCGGGAACAAATGAGGCCTCGCTGCTGCCTGCCTGCCTGCCTCAGGCGACTACTCGCAGGATAATCACTGACAGACGGCAAAACCAGCTGACGCACCAGGCTGCGTGTGCCTTGCGCCGCCATTCATCACGGTTTACCCCTCGT
>Ga0247770_1000429_pt1 | contig 40618 bp, 25 predicted proteins | sample UWRJL136409B6_FD_179943 | JGI IMG/M metagenome (GOLD analysis project Ga0247770, IMG submission 179943) | Plant litter microbial communities from Arlington Agricultural Research Station in Wisconsin, United States - UWRJ-L136-409B-6 | ecosystem: Environmental > Terrestrial > Plant litter >... | reverse complement strand
CTGGAGAGATGGATGGGGGTACCGTTGGGGGGTCAAAAATTATATGCGTCATACGATTGTAGCGCAAGAGCGGAAACGTCTGGTCTTCCGGCACGCCGGGTTGTGGCACCGGCGAAGCCAGGACCTCTCCTCGTGCAGCCACGGCAAACTCTCAGACAACGACTCGACTTACCCGCGAGAGTGACGCGGAGTAAACGGCTGGATCCACCCCATGTCTCAAGCCTCGGGATTACTCGCTGAATCGCTCAAAAAGATCTTCCACGAAACGCAAGCAGGCCCCCGGTATTGGCTTCTGAGCGGTGGCGGATAAAGATCTGCACGCGCTCGTCGACTCGGGCCGGGGCGCGCCGCCTGTTCACCGCGCTCGGCGACGTGCGCCGGTGTCACGTCCCGCCGCACCCCGCCACCGCCAGAAGGCGACGCTGATGTCCGCACATCCTCCCTCGCCCGAGCCGGATCGGCGTCGGCGGGAACGCTCGTGAGGCGTGGTGCCGCCGGGTGCCGCGTCCGCCCTGCGCCGCGCCTTCGGCGGGGGTGCATCCTCTTTTCGTGCTGACGGCGTACGTACGGATAACGCGATGCGTCGATTCCTTGTATCTGATGACGCAGTGCGTTAAATTCGATCCCGGCCCGGAGTTTCGCGGGCCGCGCGACGGACGAGGCATCGATCGGGCGGTTCCGGAGGCTTCCGGAGCGGCGCCCTGACATGGAAAGAGGCGAGAGATGGCCACACGGATCCTGCTGTTCACCGGCAAGGGCGGCGTGGGGAAGACCACGTGCGCGGCCGCCACGGCGCTGCGCGCGGCGGAGATGGGGTACCGCACCCTGGTGCTCTCCTCCGACCCCGCCCACTCCCTGGCCGACGCGCTCGACCGCAAGCTGGGCCCCGAGCCGGAGGAGATCCTCCCCAACCTGTGGGCCCAGGAGGTGGACCTCTACTACTCGATGAAGAAGTACTGGGGGAACATGCGCGAGCTGATGCTCACCGTGTTCCGCTGGCAGGGCGTGGACCAGATCGCCGCCGAGGAGATGGCCGCGCTCCCGGGGATGAACGAGGGCTCCGTCCTCCTCTGGCTGGAGCAGTTCTACACCTCCGGCGACTACGACCTGATCGTGGTCGACAGCGCCCCCACGGGCGAGACGCTGACGCTGCTGACCCTCCCGCAGGCCACGCAGTGGTGGGTGCAGAAGGCCTTCCCCTTCCAGAAGACGGCCATCAAGACCGCCGGCTTCGCGCTGCGCAAGACGACGGGGATCCCGCTGGACAAGGGGTACGACGAGCTGAACCGGCTCTTCGACAAGCTGCGCGCCATCCAGGACGTGCTGGGGAACAACGACGTCAGCTCCATGCGGCTCGTCGCCAACCCCGAGAAGATGGTGGTGGAGGAGGCCAAGCGCGCCTACACCTACCTCCAGCTCTACGGCTACGGCGTGGACGCCGTCATCGTCAACCGCATCCTCCCGGAAGAGGGGATGGGCGACGCGCTGGCGCTGTACGTCCAGGCGCAGCGCAAGCACCTGGACGACATCGAGCACTCCTTCGCCCCGCTCCCCATCCTGCGCGTGCCGCACAGCGGCCAGGAGGTGTTCGGCATCGACCTGCTGCGGAAGATCGGCGACCAGATCTACGGCGACAAAGATCCGACCGCGCTGATGTACAGCGGGCAGACGTACCGCGTGACCGCCGAGGGAGGCGAGTACGTGCTGGAGCTGCGCCTCCCGTTCGCCCACGAGGGCGACGTGGACGCGCGCCACGCGGGCGACCAGCTGGTCATCCAATTGGGCAACCAGCGCCGCAATTACCTGTTGCCGAAGTTCCTCGCGTACTATACTCTTGGGGAAGCCAGCGTACGGAATGGATGGCTGCGCGCGCGGTTCGCGCAGGCCGCCGCCTGAGGCGATCCCCGGAGCATCTTTCGAAAGAGTCCCGAGCGGCGGTGCGAAGCACGCGCGGCCCGGGACTCCCGACGTAAGAGGCCGGGCGTCCCCCCTCCGGGCGCCCGGCCTCGCTCGTCCCCGCCATCCGCGCGTCGATGCGAAAGCGGACGCCCCCGCGCGTCCGCCCGCGTCCTCCGTCCGCTCCCGATCCAATCGATCGCCGGACCTCTTCGCACCCCGCCGCCCGGAGGACTCTCCCGCATGTTCGTCCCCAGCATGCTGCTCAAGCAGCTCTACACGTTCGGCAGCCTCAAGAACTCGCCGGACGGCGTGCAGTTCTCCATGAAGAACCGCCTGAGCGACGCCACGGTGACGGGGCTGCGGGGGATCCGCATCAACGGCCAGGAGATCCCCCTGCACGACGTGGAGGTGCGGGTGGAGGACGGCGTCTTCCAGTCGCACCAGATCACCGCCGCGCAGCCGCTCTCCTTTCCCCTCCGCCACACCCTGCAGATCGTGGCGAAGTGCCCCACGCTCCCGCTGGGGAAGCACGACATCGAGATCGTCTTCGACAGCAAGCCGTTCGGGAAGCTGAAGCTTTCCGTGCAGGACGCCATCGCCGAGCAGAAGCTGGACGCCAGGAAGATCCCCCGCGACACCGAGGACGACTACTCGGACCGCGCCATCCAGGCGCGCCAGGCGTTCGCGGAGGACTTCACGGGCGCCAGGCTGCACCACGTGCGGCAGCACTCCTTCGACCCGCACCTGGTGCAGGGGAACTGCGAGCACTTCATGGGCGTCGCGCAGATCCCGCTGGGGATCGCCGGGCCCATCCGCGTGGTGGGCGAGCACGCGGACGGCGAGTTCCTGGTGCCGATGGCGACCTCCGAGGGGACGCTGGTGGCCAGCTACAACCGCGGGATCCAGGTGATCAACCAGTCGGGCGGCGTGAAGTGCACGGTCGTGGGCGACGCCATGCAGCGCGCCCCCGTCTTCGTCTTCGACGACGCGCGGCAGGGGCGCGACTTCGCGGATTGGGTGCAGGAGAACAAGGCCAAGATCGCCACCGAGGCCGAGTCCACCAGCAGCGTGGCGAAGCTGAAGTACATCGACCACTACCTGTCGAACAAGTTCGTCTTCCTCCGCTTCAACTACTTCACCGGCGACGCGGCGGGGCAGAACATGGTGGGCCGCGCCACCTTCGCGGCGTGCTCGTGGATCCTGGACAACTACACGGGGATCCGGCACTTCTACCTGGAGAGCAACTTCGCCACCGACAAGAAGGCGTCGCAGATCAACATCATGCGCACGCGCGGCAAGCGGGTGACGGCGGAGGCCATCATCAAGCGCGACGTGCTGATCCAGCGGATGCGGGTGGAGCCGGAGGCGCTGGTGTACCACTCGCAGATCTCCAACGTGGGCTCCATCCTGAGCGGCGCCAACAACAACGGCGCGCACTCGGCCAACGCCATCACCGCCATCTTCATCGCCACCGGGCAGGACGTGGCGAACGTGTCGGAGAGCTCGGCCGCGGTGGCGTACGCGGAGCTGACGCCGGAGCGCGACCTGTACATGTCCATCACCATCCCCTCGCTGATCGTGGCCACCCACGGCGGCGGCACGGGCCTCCCCACCCAGAAGGAGTGCCTGCAGATGCTGGGGTGCGTGGGGCGGGGGAGCGTGAACAAGTTCGCGGAGATCGTCGCCGGCGTCGTCCTCGCGGGCGAGCTGTCGCTCGCTTCCGCGATCTCCTCGTCCGACTGGGTGAGCAGCCACGAGCAGTACGGGCGGAACAGATAACAGATAGTGCTTGGTCCTTAGTGCCTGGTCCCTGGTGAACGGCGCGAGGCGGACCGGTCGCTTCGGATCGGCCTCGCGCTTTCGTCCAGAGGCTGAGCGAAGCGCCGGCGATCGCCGAATCCCGCAACGGGTTCTGCAATTCGCTGTCACGATGTAACTTAGGAATCAGGCACCAGGGACCAGGCACCAAGCACCAAGGACTTCTGTTCCTTGTAACCCTTCGACCCGCGCAGATCTCTCCCATGACCCCCACCACCATCCTCGCCCTCGTCGACCAGGGCCTGCCGAAATACACCGGCACCGCCATCGCCACCAAGCGCGACGGGAGGTGGATCGAGACGCCCGCCGCCGACTTCGCGCGGCAGGTGGAGCGCTTCGCCATGGGGCTGCGCGACCTGGGCGTGGGGCGCGGCGACCGCGTGGCCCTCCACGCCGAGAGCTCGGCCGAGTGGCTCATCGCCGACCAGGCCATCCTCTCGCTGGGCGCCGTCAACGTCCCCATCTACACCACGCAGCCGGCCGACCAGATCGCCTACATCGTGGAGAACTCGGGGGCGGTGGCCTACATCGTCTCCACGGCGGAGCTGCACGCCTCCGTGGCGCGGGTGCTGGCGGAGGCGGCGTCGGTGAAGGCGGTGATCGGCATCCGGGGCAGGTTCACCGAGGCCATGCTGGGGTGGGACGACGTGCTGGCGCGCGGCGACCGGTGGATGGAGGAGCAGCCGGGGTGGTTCGCCACGGCGCGGGCGCAGGTGAAGCCGGAGGACCTGGCGACGCTCATCTACACCTCGGGGACCACGGGGACGCCCAAGGGGGTGATGCTCTCGCACTGGAACCTGGCCTCCAACGTCCTCGCGTCGCTGGAGCGGATGCCGTGGGACATCGAGGGCGAGCGCGGGCACAAGATCCTCTCCTACCTCCCGCTCAGCCACGTCTTCGAGCGGATGCTGGCGTACCTCTACCTGAACATCGGGTATCCCGTCTGGTTCGTGGAGAACTTCGAGGGGATCCTGGAAGACCTGCAGCACGTCAAGCCCGTGCACTTCTCCACCGTGCCGCGGCTGCTGGAGAAGGTGCACGCCGGCATCCACAACAAGGCCGGCCAGCTCTCCGGCGCGCAGAAGCGGATCTTCCAGTGGGGGATGGGGCTGGCGGACCGCTACGACGTGGAGATGCGCATGGGCCCCGTCGACCGCGTGCAGTACGCGGTGGCCGACGCGCTGGTGTTCAAGAAGGTGCGCCTCCTCTTCGGCGGCAACCTCAAGGCCATCACCAGCGGGGGCGCGGCGCTCTCCAGGGAGGTGATGAACTTCGTCAACGCCGTGGGGATCTTCTGCGGGCAGGGGTACGGGCTCAGCGAGACGTCGCCGGTGATCGCGGTCTACACGAAGGGGAAGCTGCGCGCGGGGTCGGTGGGCGAGCCCATCTCCGGGGTGGAGGTCAGGATCGCGGAGGACGGCGAGATCCTGGTGAAGGGGCCCAACGTGATGCTGGGCTACTTCCAGCTCCCCGAGGCCAGCGCCGAGGTGATGACGGAGGACGGCTGGTTCCGCACCGGCGACGTGGGCCACCTGGACGAGCACGGCTCGCTCTTCATCACCGACCGCAAGAAGGAGCTGATGAAGCTTTCCACGGGAAAGTACATCGCCCCGCAGCCCATCGAGCGGCGCCTCTCCGCGTCGCGCTTCATCGAGCAGGCGGTGGTGGTGGGCAACAGCCGGCAGTTCTGCACGGCGCTGGTCGTCCTGGACGTGGCGGCCATCGCCACCTGGTTTGCGGAGAGCGGCTTCCCCGTGCCGGACGACGTGGTGGGGCACCCGCGCGTGAAGGAGCTGATCCAGCGGGAGATCGACGGCGTCAACACCGGGCTCCCGCACTGGGAGCAGGTGAAGAAGTTCGCGCTGGTGAAGCGCCCGTGGAGCATCGAGACGGGCGAGCTGACGCCCACGCTCAAGATCAAGCGCCGCGTGATCCACGAGAAGCACGCGGTGGAGATCCAGACGCTGTATACCTGAGAGCGACGTGCGGAAGCCCCAACCCGAGTCCCCCATCGGCACCGCTCCCCCGGAGCGCCCCGGCGACGCCGCCTCCCGCGCCGCGCCGCCCGCCGACCCGCGCCTGGGCCTCTTCGACGACGCCGACCCCGCGACCGATCCGGCCGCGGGCTCGGCGTCGCCGTCGCATTCCGACACGCCGGTCCAGCCGGTTGCCGCTCCGCCCAGTCCGTCGCGCCGAAGGACCGTCAAGCGGCCCGATCCGCCAACCAGGACAGCCATGGATTCGGCCGATCCTCCAAACGGGACGATCGTCGATCCGGCCGATCCGTCGAGCGGGGCGTCGGTCGATCCTCCGAGCGCGCCGGTCGTCGATGCGATCGATCCGGTGAGCGAGCGGATCGTCGCCTCCCCCTCGCGCCCCGCCGATCCGCCGCCGATCGAGCCGATCCTCGATCCGGCCGATCCGTCGATCAGGACGAGCGCCGATCCGGTCGATTCGCCCTGGGGAGTGATCCTGGATCCGGCTGATCCGCCGAGCAGGACGATCATCGATTCGGCCGATGCGCCGACCGGGACGATCGCCGATTCGGTCGATCCTCCGAGCGGGACGGCCATCGATTCGGCCGCTGCGGCGAGCGGGGCGATCGCGGATTCGGGAGATCCGCCGGTCGGGGCGATCGATCCACCCTCGCGATCGTTCGATCCGTCGCCGCCGATCGATCCGTCGTCGAGGCCGATCGTGGACGCGGCGTTCGAATCGCCCGCTCCGGCGGTGGATTCGGCGCCTTCGATCGATCCGCATCTCCCGACCGATCGCCATCCGCAGCCCGATCCGACCGCCGCGCCGCGCCCGGGCGACGACGCCGACGCGCGCACGCCGGACTTCCGCGAGTCGCCGAGGGTGGCATACGACCCGGACGCCACGGTGCTGGAGCCGCACACCATCGTGGTGCGGACCACGAGCCGCGCGCGCGAGTCGACGGCGGAGGCGCCGCAGCCGGCCGCGTCCGCGCCTCCTCCGCCCCCGCCGCCTCCCGCGCCCCCGATCGTCGCGGCGCGGCCGGTGTTCACCTTCGATCCGCTGCGACCGTACCGGGGCGTGGTGCGGCGCTTCTTCATCGTCTACCGGCACGTGCTGGGGCTGCTGGCGGGGGCGGCGGTGGCGTACGTGCGCAACCTGCCGCCCGAGCAGCGCCGCGGGCTGCACTCGTGGTTCCCGCGGCTGGCGGCGTCGGTCTTCTGGCCCTTTTTGAACCGCGAGATCCGGCGCCTCCCGTTCGCGCAGCAGCTGCGGCGGCGGCTGGAGATCCTGGGGCCCACGTACATCAAGCTCGGCCAGATCATGGCCATCCGCGAGGACCTTCTCCCGCGGAACATCACCTCCGAGCTGCAGAACCTCTTCGACCGGCTCCCCGCCGTCCCCTTCCCGCAGGTGCGGGAGCGGATCGAGAACAGTCTGCGCGCCCCGCTGGAGACGCTCTTCCGCCGCGTGGAGGAGCAGCCGCTGGGCTCCGCCTCCATCGCCCAGGCGCACCTGGCCGAGACGCTGGAGGGGGAGAAGGTGGTGGTGAAGGTGATCAAGCCCGGCGTGCGCGGGATGATCGAGAGCGACCTGACGCTGCTGCGGATGGTGGGAGGGTTCCTGCAGTGGGTGCTCCCGCGCTACCAGCCGCGGCAGATCATCCAGGAGTTCAGCGCCTACACGCGCAAGGAGGTGGACTACACCTTCGAGGCCGACAACGCCGAGACCTTCGCGGCCAACTTCCGCGACATGCCCGACGTGGTCTTCCCGCGCATCTACCGGTCGCTCAGCTCCACCGAAGTGCTGACCATGGAGTTCATCCGCGGCTTCAAGCCCGGAAGCGAGCCCACCGCCGACCTCACGCCCGACGAGCGCGCGCAGGTGGTGGACCTGGGCGCGGCCTCCATCATCCGCATGCTGTACCGCGACGGCTTCTTCCACGCCGACCTGCACGCCGGCAACCTGATGATCCTCCCGGGGAAGCGCGTGCGGATGGCGTTCATCGACCTGGGGATGGTGGGCCGCTTCGAGGACCGCACCCGGCGGCAGATGCTGTACTACTTCCACGCGCTGGTCAGCGGCGACATCGACGGCGCCACGCGCTACCTGGTGGACATGGCGCGCTTCGGCAAGGGCGGCGACCCCAACGGCTTCCGCCGCGCCGTGGCCGACCTGTCGCGCCGCTTCGTGGGCCACGCCTCGCGCGGCGACATCTCCATCGCGCAGCTGATCCTGGCCTCGGTGGGGATGGGCGGGCGCTACCGCGTCTTCTTCCCCGTGGAGATGACGCTGATGGTCAAGGCGCTGGTGACCTTCGAGGGGGTGGGGCGGATGCTGGACCCCCGGCTGGACGTGGCCTCCGTGTCGCAGAAGCACGTCAGCAAGATCTTCCAGCAGCAGTTCGACCCGCGCACGGTGCTGCGCCAGCTGCTGCGCGGCTCGCCGGAGCTGGTGGACATGGCGGTGCGCCTCCCGCAGCTCCTGGCCGCCGGCTTCCGCGTGGCCGACGAGCACCTGAACAACCCCACCCCCAGCAACCCGCTGGCCGGGGTGCGCGGGAGCATCCTCTCCGCCGCCTGCATCATGGGCGGGGTGATCGCCGTCATCCAGGGCTCGTCGCCCCTGCTCTGGGGGGGGATGTTCATCCTGGCGGTCCTCCTGGCGGTGTTCGGCAAATGATCCGACGCAAGCGCGCCCCCGAGCAGGCCGCCGAGCCGCCGCTCCGCATCGACATCACCCTGGGCCCCGAGGACCTGGAGCAGCTCTGGGAGCGGATCGACTCGGAGCAGGACGAGATCCCCGCCGTCCAGCAGGTCGTCCGCCTCCCCGCCCGGCCCGTCAACTGGGCGCACGACCCCATCGACTGGGAGTACATCCGGGCGATGGGCTCGGGCTTCGTGGGCGAGGTGTGCGACCACTACTTCCGCGGCGAGATCATCGGCGCGGAGAAGATCCCGGAGCGGGGGCCGGTGATCGTGGCGCCCAACCACAGCGGCAACGCCTTCCCGCACGACGCGGTCATCCTCGACCTCCTCCTCTGGCGCCACGACGGGATGTCGGAGGCGGGGAAGTTCCGCTCCGTGTACACGCCGCAGCTGGCGGCGGTGTGGTGGATGCGGCCGTACGGGCTGGACAACTGGTGGCGGCGGTGCGGCGGGGTGGACATGACCTTCGCCAACTACGACCGCCTCCTGGAGCGCGGCGACCGGGTGATCTACTATCCGGAAGGGGTGCCGGGGATCGGGAAGGGGTTCCTGAAGCGCTACCAGCTGCAGCACTTCCACTCCTCGTTCGTGGCGCTGGCGGCGCGGCACCGCGCCCCCGTGGTCCCCGTCTCCGTCGTCAACGCGGAGTGGGTCAATCCCACGAGCGTCACCTTCGACTGGCTGAACAACTTCTTCCGCAAGACGGTGGGGCTGCCGTTCTTCCCCATCCCCACCGTCTTCATCGCCATGCTCTTTCCGTTCGTCTTCTACCTGGCCTTCCCCTGCCGGATGGTCTTCGTGGTGGGCGAGCCCATCGACCTGCGGAAGCTGCTGGAGGAAGAGGGGGAGACGGACCTGGACCACCCCGAGCGCGAGGCGGTGCTGCGGGTGGCGGAGCGGGTGCGGCGGCTGGCGCAGGAGCGGCTGGACGCGGCGGTGGCCGAGCACGGGAAGAAGCCGTGGGACCTGCGCGGGCTGTGGAAGTCGATGGGGAAGATCAGGGGCCGCATCTGGAGCCGCACGCCGCTCGGCTGGCCCTACGCCTACATCCGCCACGACCGCGACCGCCAGCGCCCGCCGGCCAGGAACGGCCTGCACGCCTTCCTGCGCGACTGGGACATCCTCTTCTACTACATGCCGCTGGGGTGGATCGGGATCGCCCTGGCGCGCATCCTCCGCAAGCCGCCGTACGGCTACCGCGGCCTCACCCGCGAAGAGCGCATCGAGCGCGAAGGCTCCTTCCGCTGGCAGCTCGACGAGCGCCCGCTGCCGCCGAGGCCGGACGCGGGAGATCGGAAGCGCGAGATGGCGCCGGTGGGAGAGGGGTAGGGGCTCCCTGGCTCCCACCGACACTGAAGTGGCCCGCGCTTGAACACTCTGTTCCCTTGCTGGCGGCTTCGTGTCGCGATCTTGTGCCGAAAGCGCTTGCGGGAGTAGCATTTCAGCATGGTCGAGCTGCGCTGTCGGATGTCGACGGAGGAGCCTGCGATGAAGCCACATCCCCAAGAGCGCTTTGAGGAGCGGCTCGTAACCTACGCGCTCGAGCTGGAGGGGCGGTTCTTCGTGATCGAGAACGTTCCTGCTCAAGTCGACGTGGAATCAGGTGAGCGCTTCTTTTCCCTCGCGATCGTCGAGCGGATACAGCAGATCATCCGGGAGGGTGGGACGCCGTCACGCACGATCGAGACGCCCGTGTACGAATTCGGGGCTTGAGGATGGTCGAAACGAAGCCCCGGCCGCGCATCGCGGCCGGGGCTTCGTCGTGTTGTCGCGGACTCCGTTCGTCGAGCTACGCGACCGACTTCTCCAGGCGGTCGAGGGCGGCGCCGAGGCGGTCGAGGGTGCTGCGGACGTCGCCCAGGATGCCGCGGGGGGCGGGCGGCTCCATCTCGCTCTGCTCGAAGAGGAGGCGCGGGGGGCCGTCCAGCACGCCGGCGCGCAGGCGCATCCCGCTCTTCTCCAGCTTGGCGCCGATCTCCTCGCGGTGCGCGCGCAGGTGCTCCAGCGTGCGCGCGTAGGCGTGCTCGCACACCTCGCGGCGGTTGGAGGCGGAGAAGATGTTGGAGAAGAACATCCGGTGGTCCGCCAGGTCCGGCTCAACCAGGATCACGTCCGCGTCCGGGTAGGTGTGCGCGTAGCTGCGGAACCCCGTCCCCATCCGCGAGTGGATGGCCGTGCGGAAGGTCTGCGAGAGCACCGCCGGGAGGCCGTAGTCCGACAGGCCGTGCGGCGCCTTCCCTCCCTCCCCGTTCCCGGTCGCCCCCACGTCCACGGGGACGATGGGATTCACGCAGAACAGCAGGTCGGCGCCCTCGTCCAGCGCCACGCTGGCGTTCAGCGTGCGGCGCGCCACGCCGTCGATGTAGTGCTGGCCGTCGATCTCCACCGGGCAGTAGAAGCCGGGGAGCGACACCGACGCCTGCACCGCGCGGCTGATGGAGACGCCGTCGTGCCCCTCGCCCCCGAAGGTCACCAGCTCCGAGGTGTCCAGGTTGACGGCGACGACGCGCAGCTGCCCGCGCAGCCCGCGGAAGTCGTTGGTGCGGCCGCCGCTGGAGAAGACGCGCGCCAGGTACCGCTCCATCGGCGCGCTGTCGAAGATCCCCACCGGCGCCAGCGCCCCCAGCTCCAGCAGCGAGCCGATCAGCGACAGGTCCAGCGGGTGCTCGATGCGGCGCTGGATCCAGCGGCCCAGCAGCCGCGGCACCTTCCCCACGCGCCGCGCGTACTCGCGCACCGCGGGGGTGAAGAGGATGTTGGGGTCGAGGTTGAGGACGGGCTCGGGCGACAGCGAGAGGATGGCGCGCGAGAGGGTGCGCGGGGTGATGCCGTTGGCGAGCATGGCGGTGATCACCGCGCCGGAGCTGACCCCCACGTACACGTCGGCGCGGGTGAAGTCCAGCCCCTCCACGGCGTCCTCCAGCGCGCAGAGCACGCCCACCTCGTAGAAGCCGCCCTCCAGCACCCCGCCCGCCAGGGCGAGTCCGAACTTGCTGCGCGGGACGGAGCCCGCGTCGTCATGTAGGCTCATGGAAACCGCTTACACCTGGGCATGGAAAAGGGTGCGGCCGCGCGGGACGATCTCCCGCGCGCCGCACCCCCGGGCGTCACCGTCGCACTCCCCGGATCAGGCGGAGACCACCTCGATGATGGGCTCCTCGGCGGCCGGCTCGGCCTCCAGCTTCGCCAGGAGCAGGTTGACGCGCTCGGTGAGCGACTCCACCTGCGCCGAGAGCTTCTGCACCTCGCCGCGGGTGGGGACGCCCAGCTTCTTGAGCGCCTCGACCATGGGATCGACCACGGTGCTCTCCACCTTCTCCACGGCCTCCTCGCGGCGCGCGTCGACCGTGGTCTTCAGCTCGTCGATGCGCACCTTGCCGCGCTGCTCCATCTCCTCGCCGCGCTCCACCAGCTTCTCGCCCTGCTTCACCAGCGTCTGGAAGAGCGTGGCGCTCTCGGTCTCCACCGTGGCCAGCGCGCCCAGGCCGGCCAGCCACACGTCGCGGCCGCGGGTGGTGACGCCGTCGGCGATCTCGCGGGGGAGCTTGACCACCCGGCTCGCGACGCTGCCCGGCAGGTCACCCAGGCGGAAGATCGTGTTGTTCTGCGTGCTCATCTCGGTTCTCCGTCGCCGTGAGTGGTTGTCAGTCCCGGATCTTCGTTCCCCTCGGGGGCGTCCGGCGCGCGGCCGGCGCCTTCCTGCGCGTCCAGGATGCGCGCCAGGGTGCTCTCCAGCTCCGAGAGCTGCGTGCGCAGCTGGCGGAGCTCCTGCGTCTGCGGGCCCTGCAGCGCGCGAGTGATTCTTCCCAGCGAGCCCTGCACCAGCTCGTCCACGCCGTGCCGCACCAGCCCCGCGCCGGCGTCGATGGCCCGTCCGCCGCGCCGCAGCAGGTCGTGCAGCAGGTCGGTGGGGAGCATGCTCTTGCCGCGCTTTCCCTCTTCCAGGACCACCTGGGTGAGGGTCTGGGCGGTGATGTCCTCGCCGGTCACGTTGTCCAGCACCTCCACCGTCTCGCCCCCGCGGATCAGGGCGGCGATGTCCTCCAGCGACACGTACGCGCTCGCCGCGACGTCGTACAGCTTCCGGTTTCCATACCGCTTGATGGTCCTGGCCATTCGCACTCCTCGCTTCCGTGGGCCCGCGTCACTCATCTTAACGCGCTGCGTCATGGGAGTCAAGAGATTCGTAACGCGATGCGTCGAACGTCCGCCTCCCGTGCGGACGCCCTAGGAATCTCGTTCCGGAACTCGGTCGCGAACGATGAAGATCGTCAAATCGCCCATCTCCCGCTCCCGAGGTCGCCGTTCATCGCCTCCGCTCTCGTGCTCGCCCAGGCCATGCCAACTGCGTCATCGGGAAGATGTGGAGCAGGGGCCGACATCCGCGCCGATCCTCCTGATGACGCAGTTGGCGATGCTCGGAGGCGCGCCGATGCCCCGCCTCGTGCGATCGGAGGCGCGGACGGAGGATCGAGGGGAGGGCGGACCGAAAGGTGCCCCTCCGAGAAGATTTCGATGCTCATCTCCGCCGAGGGTTCCACGGTGGGGGGCGGGATCTCCTTCTCGGATGCGATCGCTCTCGCGGTGGATCGAACGGGATTCGGGCGATCGGGGTGGGTGGAGCAGCTTCCGCAAAGCTTTTGCGCGGGCGGACTCGGGTGCGTGCGGAGATGGCCCGCATCGTGCTTGCCCCCGGCGTCCGGCGGATGTCCGAAAAGGGGACCGCCGCCCGGCCGTGGCGACAGGCCGGGGAACCGACGTTCAGCCCGGAAGCGATGGAGATCAACATCAACTGCCGGCTCGCCGGGGCGCTCGCGGAGCGGATGCGCGAGTCGCGCGAGGACCTCACCCGGCGCTGGCTGGAGCGGATCGCGGCGCGGGTGGAGATCGACCCCAACCGCGTCTTTCCCACCGACGAGCTGCTGGACCACGTCCCCCTGCTGATGGACCGCATCGCGGACTACCTGCAGGACCCCGCGGACGAGATCGCCGCCGACGCGCCGGTGACGGGAAAGGCCATCGAGCTGGGCGAGCTGCGCTGGTCGCAGGGCTTCGACGCGCACCAGATCCTCAAGGAGTACGAGATCCTGGGCGGCGTCCTCTTCGCCTTCCTGGTGCGCACCGTGGACGAGGTGGACGAGGAGTGCACCCGCAGCGAGCTGCTGGCGTGCGCCCAGCGCCTCTTCCGCGCCGTCTCCGTCATCCAGCAGGTCACCACCACCCACTACCTGCAGCTGGCCGCCGAGAAGGTGCGCGAGCGCGAGGAGCGCCTCCGCTCCTTCAACCGCATGGTCACCCACGAGCTCAAGAACCGCATCTCCTCCGTCCTGGGCGCCGGCCAGCTCCTGGCCGACCCCGACATCGCCTCCGACGAGGGGCAGCGCGGCCGCTTCGCGCAGATGGTGGTGCAGAACGCCGAGGGGATGCAGGCGGTGCTGGAGAACCTGCTGGAGCTGTCGCGGATGGACCCCGGCGTGCGCCACCAGCGCAATGTCCTCCTCCCCGGCGTGGCCGGCGAGGTGTGCCGCCAGCTCCGCGAGATGTCGCAGGCGCGCGGGGTGACGGTGCGGATGGTGGAGCTCCCCGAGGTGGAGGTCAACGCCGCCGCCCTGGAGCTGTGCCTGACCAACTACGTCTCCAACGCCATCAAGTACGCCGATCCCGAGAAGCCCGAGCGGTGGGTGGAGGTGCGCGGCCGCCTGGACGGTGCCGAGGGCGGGCCCAGGTGCGAGCTGGTCATCGAGGTGGAGGACAACGGGCTGGGGGTGCCCGAGGAGATGCGCGAGCAGCTGTTCACCCGCTTCTTCCGCGCCCACGGCGAGACGGTGACGGGAGTGGAGGGGACGGGGCTGGGGCTCTCCATCGTCCGCGAGACGCTGGAGGCGCAGGGCGGGCGCGCCTGGGCCGAGTTCGACTGCGAGCACGGCTCCCGCTTCCTGATGGCGCTCCCCTGCCGCCGCGCGGCGGACCGGCAGGGAGCCGGGGCCGGGGCGGCGTCCGCGGCGTAAACCGAACGTTGGACGGAGCTTGCGCCTTCGCCCTTTCGCGGGGGAACCCCGGGGGCTAGCTTCCGGTATCCGTTCCCACGAGCAACGCAGCAGCACGTCGCGGCCGCCGCCAGGCATGCGCCGGTCCGGCGCGCGCCTCTCCGAAATGCGTCACCCCCCTCGACAGCCATGAGCATCATCGAAACGGGGCGCCGTTCCACTCGCGTGGAGGCGCTCAAGCGCGCGATATCCGAGCACGTCACCTACACGCTGGCCCGCGACCGCGGAAGCGCCACCGACCGCGACGTCTACATGAGCACGGCCTGGAGCGTCCGCGACCGCCTGGCCGAGAAGTGGGCCTCCACCCAGGCGCGCTACCAGCGCGCCGACGCCAAGCGCGTCTACTACCTCTCCCTGGAGTTCCTGATGGGCCGCGCCCTGGGGAACGCCGCCCTGAACCTGGGGGTGGAGGGCGCCACCGCCGAGGCGCTGGAGGAGCTGGGGTACAAGCTGGAGGAGGTGGAGGAGGCCGAGCCCGACGCCGGGCTGGGGAACGGCGGCCTGGGGCGGCTGGCGGCGTGCTACCTGGACTCCATGGCCACGCTGGAGCTCCCGGGGTGGGGATACGGGATCCGCTACGAGCACGGGATCTTCAAGCAGAAGATCGACGAGCAGGGGAAGCAGGTCGAGCGCCCCGACAACTGGCTGCACGACGAGAACCCCTGGGAGATCGCCCGCCCCGACCGCACCTACCGGATCAAGTTCTACGGCCGCGTGCAGGCCACCCCGGACGAGAGCGGCCGCTTCCACTTCGACTGGGTGGACACCAGCGACGTGCTGGCGATGGCCTTCGACACGCCCATCCCCGGCTACTGCAACAACACCGTCAACACGCTCCGCCTCTGGGCGGCCAAGGCCACCGAGGAGTTCGACCTGGAGGACTTCATCCAGGGGAACTACCTGGCCGCCGTGGAGGCCAAGACGCAGTCCGAGACCATCTCCAAGGTCCTCTACCCGCCCGACGAGACCGGGGCGGGGAAGGAGCTGCGGCTGAAGCAGCAGTACTTCTTCGTCTCGGCCACGCTGCAGGACATCATCCAGCGGTACCTGACGGAGCGGCGCACCTTCGCCGACTTCACCAGCAAGGTGCAGGTGCAGCTGAACGACACCCATCCCGCCGTCGCCATCCCCGAGCTGATGCGGCTGCTGATGGACGACCACGGGATGGAGTGGGACGAGTCGTTCCGCATCGCCCGCGAGACCTTCGCGTACACCAACCACACCGTGCTCCCGGAGGCCATGGAGCAGTGGAGCACCGACCTGTTCGGGCGCCTCCTGCCGCGGCAGATGGAGCTGGTGCGCGAGATCGACCGGCGCTTCCGCGGCAAGGTGCGCGACGCCTTCCCCGGCGACGCGGCGCGCGAGGAGCGGATGGCCATCGTCTCCGGCGGGATGATCCGGATGGCGCACCTGGCCATCGTGGGGAGCCACACGGTCAACGGGGTGGCGGCGCTGCACACGGACATCCTCAAGGACCGCATCTTCCGCGACTTCCACGAGCTGTGGCCGGAGCGCTTCACCAACGTGACCAACGGGGTGACGCAGCGGCGCTGGATCGTCAAGGCCAACCCCGCCCAGACGGCGCTGATCACCGAGAAGATCGACGAGGACTGGATCACCCGGCTGGACGACCTGTCGCGGCTGGAGCCGTTCGCGGACGACGCGGCGTTCGCCGAGCGGTGGCGGGCGGTGAAGGCGCGCAACAAGCACCGCCTGGCCGACCTGGTGTGGAATGAGGCGGGGGTCCGCATCGACCCCGCCATGCTGATGGACGTGCAGATCAAGCGGATGCACGAGTACAAGCGCCAGCTGCTGAACGCGCTCCGCGTGATCGACCGCTACCTGGAGCTGCGCGACATGGCGTCGCCCGACGGGGTGCCGCGCGCGGTGCTCTTCGGCGGAAAGGCGGCGCCCACCTACTGGACGGCCAAGCGCATCATCCAGCTGATCAACGCGGTGGCGCGCGAGGTCAACGGCGACGAGAAGGTGTCGAAGCTGCTGAAGGTGGCGTTCATCCCCGACTACCGGGTGTCGCTGGCGGAGCGGATCTTTCCCGGGAGCGACCTCTCGGAGCAGATCTCCACGGCGGGGTTCGAGGCGTCGGGGACGGGGAACATGAAGTTCGCGCTGAACGGGGCGCTCACCATCGGGACGCTGGACGGCGCCAATGTGGAGATCGCCGAGGCGGTGGGCGACGACAACATCTTCATCTTCGGGCTGACGGCGGACGAGGTGGAGGCCAGCAAGTCGGCGGGGTACAACCCGCGCGAGGCGTACGAGCGGAGCCCGCGGCTCAAGCGCGTGCTGGACTTCCTGGCCAGCGGCCGCCTCTGCCCGGAGGAGCCGGGGGCGTACCGCGAGCTGGTGCAGGGGCTGCTGCACCACGATCCCTACATGGTGCTGGCCGACTTCGACGCGTACGTGGAGGCGCAGGACAAGGTGGACACGGCGTACCTGGACCAGGAGTCGTGGACGCGGAAGTCGATCCTGAACGTGGCTCGCTGCGGCCGCTTCAGCAGCGACCGCTCGGTGCGCGAGTACGCGGAGCGGGTGTGGAAGATTCCGCTGGAGGAGAAGTAGGCGGGACGGAAGTGCTTAGTGCTTAGTGCTTAGTGCTTAGTCCTTAGTCCTTAGTGCTTGGTCCTTGGTCGTGAGTCCCGGGTGCTGAGATGGTCAGCGTTCGGGACTCTCGCGCGTTCTGAGATCGAACAGCGGACGACGATCAGAATCTCCCGGTCGACGACATCCTCCCCGAGTAGGGCCTCCTCGGCAGAGTGCGGGGCAAGTACGCGGATCGATCTCCGCGTGCAGCGAGCCCCGCACGGCCCGATTCCACGGGTGGCCTCTCGTGACGATGATCATCCGGCGCCGGAGGATTGATCGATCTCCGTCGGGAGACCGGATGTCGCATCGGATCGCGCATTCGATCTCGCCCACGATCGGCATCTCGCGCTTCCCCAGCCATGCCAACCGCGTCAGCGGGGGGATGGGGAGCGTGGGCAGGCTTCCGCGCCGATCCTCCTGATGACGCGGTTTGCGAGGCTTGAAGGCGCGGACACGGCGGGAGGATGCGGATCGAGGAGAGCGTAAGCCGAAAGGTGCCTCTTCGAAAAAATTCCGATACTCATCTCCGCCTTTGGCTCCACGGTGGGACGCGGGCTTTCCACCCTCGGATGCGACTGCCTCGCGGTGGCCCGCTCCGCACATCCGTCCCGTGAACCGATCTGGATCTCCCGCGGCGAATCTTCACAACCAGCACTTCGTCCCATCGTCCCGATCGTCATTGACCCGGGCGCGCCGGAGCAGGCAGAATTGCGCGCTCCGTGGCATCCATCTCCGAACTTTCTCCCATCGACATGCGAAGAATCTCGTTCGTCCTGCCGTTTCTCGTGGTCCATGCCTCCCTCCTGGCGGCGCAGGGAGCCGATCCGCAGCGCGACACCATTCCCACGTGGCCCATGGCCGGCGGCGTGAAGTACGAGGAGAGGCCCGAGACCACCACGCGCGTGGCGGCCGAGAGCTTCTCGGAGCTGCTGGCGGCGCAGGTGCCGGGGCTGGTGGTGCGGCGCTTCGGCGGGGCGGTGGGGGCGGCGTCGCGCTTCCAGCTGCGCGGGCCGTCGTCGGTGGCGCTCGCCGGGCAGCCGCTGCTGGTGGTGGACGGCGTCCGCGCCGTCAGCGAGGAGGCGTCGCTCTTCCTGGACCTGGGCTCCACCACCGTCTCCAGCTACGACGACCTGGACCCGGAGATGGTGGAGAGCGTCACCGTCCTCCCCGGCCCGGCGGCGGCGGCCCGCTACGGGCCGGGAGCGGCCAACGGGGTGCTGGAGGTGCGCACCCGGCGCGGCGTGCGGGGGCGCCCCCGCTGGCGCGCGTTCGCCGAGGCCGGGGTGCGCAACGACCCCGGCGGCTATCCGGCCAACTTCCAGCAGGTCGGGACGCTGGCGGGCGGGGAGCGCTTTCCCGACTGCGACCTGCAGCTCCGCGGCGAAGGCCTCTGCACCCCCAAGGCCGACTCGCTCCTCTCGTACAACCCGCTGGAGCAGAGCTCGCCCTTCCGCACCGGGACGCGGCTGGGGACGGGGGTGTCGGTGGACGGCGGGACCGGGGCGCTGTCGTACGCGGCCGGCGCCGGGGTGGAGCGGAACACGGGGGCGGTGGAGGAGAACGACGAGGAGCGCGTGAGCCTGCGCGCCTCGGTGGGCGTGCGGCCGCTGGCGGGGGTGGAGCTGCGCCTCTGGGCGGCGCACCTCCGGCGCGACCTGACGCTCCCGCTGGAGGGGACCAACCCGTTCGGCGTGATCGCGGCGGGGCTCCTGGGCGGCGCCGACCCGCGCGTCAACGAGGGCTTCGGCCAGTTTTTCTCGCCGGACGAGAACTACGTGGACGCCACCCACGACGCGCGCCGCACCCTGGGCGGGGTGGAGGCGTCGTGGGCGGCGCTGGAGTGGCTGCGGGTGGCGGGCCGCTTCGGCATCGACCGCGCGGAGCGCGACGAGCTCATGGTCTCGCTGGACGCCGGGGCGCCGGTCATCCGCGAGACCGGCGCGCGCGAGAGCCAGGTGCGCACCGGCGCGGTGGAGGCCCGGGCCAGCTTCCGCCTCTCGCCCTCGCTGGAGTCGCGCACCACGCTGGAGGTGGAGCGCGCCTCGGAGCGCGCGGAGCTCAAGAGCCGCGGCGAGCGGGTGGGGACGGACCTGTTCTCGTCGTTCGAGAGCCGCACGCGGCGCGCCGTGGTGGGCGTGTCGCTGCGGCAGGGGGTGGACGCCGGCCCGCTCTCGGTGGAGGCGGCGGTGCGCCGCGACGCGCCCCGCGACCAGGAGGAGCTGTGGTCCGGCTCGCTGGGGGCGGCGTGGGCGCTGGGCGCGCCGGCGCCGTGGCTGGAGGGGCTCACCCTGCGGGGCGCGGTGGGGCGGAGCGAGCGCTCGCTGGGGTCGGTGATCGGCCTGGAGGGCCCGCTGTTCATCGTCGGCCCTGCCTGCGCGCCGGGGGACGACTGCGATGGGCCCCCGCCGCAGGAGTCGCGCGAGGCGGAGGCGGGGGTCGACGCGCGGGTGCTGGGGCGGCTGGAGGTGCGGCTCACCGGATACGTCCGCGACGACCGCGACGTGCTGGTGGTGGAGCCCAACTCGTTCGACCCGTTCCGGCCGGGGACGGAGGTGCGCAACACGGGCGCGGAGCTGTCGCTGCGCACGCGGCTGGTTGAGCGCGGGCGCACGACGTGGGACGTGGAGGTGCTGGGGTGGGCCAACCGCAACCGGGTGACGGGCCGGCCGGAGAACTCGTCGACGGTGATCAGCGGGAGGACGGGGCAGCGGATCCAGGAGGGACGGCCGCTGGGGGCGTACTTCGCCCGGCCGCTCCTGGGCTTCGAGGACCGGGACGGCGACGGGATCATCGAGGCGGGCGGCTGCCAGTCGGGCGCGGCGAGCTGCGAGCTGGAGCTGGGCGACACGGCGGTCTACCTGGGATCGCCCACGCCCACGCGCGGGCTGACGCTGGCCAGCCGGCTGCGGCTGGGGGGGCGCGTGGCGCTCTCGGCGCGGGTGGAGCACCAGGGCGGCGCGCGGCTCTACAACGCCATCGCGGAGTTCCGCTGCACCCTGGCCATCAACTGCCGCGAGGCGGTGGACATCTCCGCGCCGCTGGCGGACCAGGCGCGGGCGGCGGCGGCCCTGATCGGCGAGATCGGCGGATACGTGGAGGAGGCGGACTTCGTGAAGCTGCGCGAGGTGGCGGTCACGCTGTCGGCGCCGTCCGCATGGTCGCGGACGATCGGGGCGGCGGGGGTGGACCTGACGGTGGCGGGGCGCAACCTGCTCACCTGGACGCCGTACTCCGGCTTCGATCCCGAGATCAACAGCTCCGCGGACAGCCGGTTCGAGGTGTGGGACTTCGGGTCGCAGCCGCTGCCGCGGACCGTGACCACGCGGGTCGAGGTGCGGTTCTAGGGGACACGGGACAGCCGGCAACGGCTGGACGATACGAAGCCGGCGGGGCGCATCATCGCGCTCCGCCGGCTTCTGATCGTCCTCGCTCGACGATCGATCTTTCTCGATCCACGGAGTCTCGCGTCCGCCGAGGCTCGCTCTCTCCATCCGCGGAGTCTCGCGTTCGCCCAGGCTGTGCCAACTGCGTCATCGGGGGGGATGTGGAGCGGAGGCCGGCTTCCGCGCCGATCCTCCCGATGACGCTGTTTGCGGTGTCGGAAGATGCGCCCGGCACCCTGGCCTCCGGTGACGGAGTCGTGGACGGTCGATTGAAGGAGAGGGAGAACCGAAGGTGCCTCTCCCGGAAAATTTCGATCCTGATCTCCGCCGAGGGTTCCACGGCGGGAGGCGGGCGTTCCAGCGGCTGGAAGATGCGGATCAGCCCGCTTCCGCGGCTCGCTCGGCTTCTTCGCGGGTGAGGGTGTCGCGGGCGGTCTCCACCATGCGGCCGGATCGGCGCTCGCGGACGATGCGCACGTAGCCCTCGGCCTCGTCGGACCAGTCCTGCGCCTCCTCGCGCACCGTGACGATCTTTCCGCCTTCGTAGCGATGGCGGCCGGAGGCCCAGATCAGCCCGGCGTGGCCGCCGCGGTTGTGCGTGACCAGCTCGCGGCGGGCGCTGTCGGGCTCGAAGGTGTCGAAGGCGCCCAGCGGCTCGAAGCGGCCCGCCTGCGGGTTGAACCGCCAGTACTCGCTGGTGCTGTTCGCCATCCCCTGGTAGGCCAGGAGCCGCAGGTCGCCGTGCCCGTCGAAGTCCACGTCCACCATCGACAGCCGCGGCACCGTCTCGTCCGGGAGGAGCGAGCTCTCCCCCGGCGCCAGCGCCTGCACCGTCCGGCACCCGCGCCGCACCACGATGCTGTCCACCGCCCGGTCCCCGTCGGGCGAGGCGCTGGGGATGATGCGGAAGCGGTACTCCGCCCCGTCCGCGCTCGTCCGCATCGCCATCTCCCCCGGCGCGGCGGGGCACTCCCGCGTGGATGAATCCACCGAAGCGGCCGCGGTCGTCGTGGGTGCGATGGAATTAGATCGGGAAGACGCGGATCGATCGGCGGATCCCGATCCCCCGCATCCGGCCAGGAGCGCGACGAGAAGCCCCGCCGACAGGAGACGGCCGGGGCGGTCGATCACCATCATTCCGTCTCCCGCTGTTCGATGAGGCGAGCGAAGGCGCGGAGGGCGTCCCAGTAGCGCTCTCCCGCGACGTGCAGCAGGTCGTTGTGGCCGGCACCCTCCACCCAGAGCCGCTCCTTCGGGCCGGGCGCGGCGGCCAGGAGGCGCTCGCCGTGCGCGAAGGGGACCACCTCGTCGCGCGTGCCGTGGATCACCAGCACGGGCGCGCGGACGCCCCTCAGCCGCGCGTGGCTGCGGAAGCGGTCGGGCGGAAAGGCGCGGACGCCGGGGACGAGCGCGTAGATGCTGGTGAAGGTGCTCTCCAGCACCAGCCCCGCCACCGGCCGGCGCGCCGCCAGCGCCGTGGAGACGCCGCCGCCCAGCGACCGCCCGTGGATGATCACCCGCTCCGGCGGAACCCCCAGCGCGCCCGTGAGATGCGCGAAGGCGGCCTCCGCGTCGCGGTAGGCGCGGCGCTCGGAGGGGCGGCCGGTGCTCAGGCCGTAGCCGCGGTAGTCGTAGGCCAGGACGGAGAAGCCCGCGCGGCGCATCTCCTCCAGGAACGCCAGGTTGTCGCCGATGTCCTCGGCGTTGCCGTGGCTGAAGAGCACCGTGTGGCGCGCCCCCGGAGCGGGGAGCCAGAACGCCGCCAGCGTGTCGCCGTCGACGGGGATGCGGACCATCTCCGGCGAGTGGCGGTAGCCCGCGGCCTGCGGCTGGAACATCAGCCGGTCCGCCACGATCCAGAAGAGAAGCGCCAGCCCCGCGTACGCCAGCACCCCGATCCGGAGCGCCCGCAGCGCCACTCCCGCCCAGTCGATCCCCTCGCTCATCGGCGGCCCATCCCGTTCAGTCCAGCTCCCTGCGCCAGTGCCCGCCCCAGAACATCGCCAGGCAGAAGAGGAGCACGCCCAGCTGCGTCAGGACCGCCCACGCGATGATGGCGACGGCGAGGACGAACTGGTCGCGGGCGGGGCTGCCGGCCATCTCCCGTGCCAGCCCCGGGACGCTCGCCAGCGTGCGGCCCACCACCAGCGCCGCCAGGAGCATGGCCGCCACCCACGCCAGCCGCGAGCGCCGCCTGAGCCCGTAGATCACCGCGACGGCGACGGCGGCCTGCGCGCCCACCAGCGCCCACGCCGCCCCCTCGTCCAGCGGCAGCGCGGCGAGCGAGACCACCGCGACCGGCAGGAACAGCATCTCGAACACCCGCGCCCCGCGCAGCTGCCACGGCAGCTCCGTCCTCCGCGCGCCCTCCACCCCCGCAACGTCCGTCATCGTCGATCTCCTGGAGGTCAGAGCGTCGCCATCCCATCCATCCGATCCGGTCGATCCCCCGCACCCCCGCACCCCGCACTTACGCCCTCGTCTCCGCAGCCGGCGCGTCCGCCCGCGCGCTGAGGCATGCGCCGAGCACGAAGGCCTGGCTGGCGCACGCGGCGAGCGAGAGGAGGAAGGAGAGCCAGGCCGCCGCCGGCGCATCCGCCATCACCCGCGCGGCGATCACCATTCCCGGCACGCAGCTGATCAGCACGTACCCGGCGAGGACCATGGCGGCGACGCGGACCGGGGCCGGCCGCCGCGGGAGCGCGATCAGCACGGCCAGCGCGGCGAACGCCTCGAACACCAGCCGCGCGCGCATCATCTGCACCGTCTCGCCGCCGGCCGGCACCAGGAGCGCGAAGTACGAGTTGACGACGATGAAGGCCACCTCCGCCATCCGCGCCAGCCGCAGCGGGCGCGGGAGGCGGAGATGCGGATCGCGCTCGTCCACCGGGCTCGGCGCGGCGCGCTGGGGCTTGCGGCGCCCGGTCACCGGCTTCCGGGCCACGCCCCGGCGCCGCGGTCGCGGCCGATGGTGGGGGCGTTGGCGAGGGTCAGGGGGAGCGTGACCCAGACGTCCACGGGGCGCCCGTTCACGGCGGCGGGCTTGAAGCGCATCTCCCGCACCAGCTGCGAGGCGTACAGGTCCAGGCGCGGCTGGCCGCTGGACTGGTCGATCTCGGCGTACGCCACCTCGCCCTCGCGCGCCAGCAGCATCTTCACCCGCACGGTGGGGCGCGACGTCTGGGCGACGAGCAGGTCGCTGTTCTGGCTGGCGAACTCGTTGATCCGGCGGCTGATCTCCGGGCGGTTGTCGAGGGTGGGGACGCACTCCACCAGGAAGCCGGGGGTGCTGTCGGGCGCCGGCGCCGCGCTGTCCAGGCGCATGCTGACCACCACCGAGAGGCCGCGCCCCGGCCACTCCGCCAGCGCGGGGAGCGCGCGCTCCCGGATCCCGGGAAGCACCTCCTCGGGGACGTTGCTCCGCCACGTGCGAAGCTCCGCCCCGCCCGGGCTCTGCCGCTCGAAGACGAAGAGCAGCATCCCCTCCGGCGCCGCCACCCCCGCCGCCCGCGCCGCCGCCCGGGCGTCCTCCCGGATCGCGCGGCGGATCCGCGCCTGCGTGGAGTCGCGCTCGCGGTCGGCCGCGCTGCGGCGGTCCCGCTCTTCCGCGCGGACCCGCGAGCGCTTGCAGTTGGAGGCGAGCCGTTCCCGCTGCGCGTGCAGCGGCGCCGCGGCGAGGGACGCGGCCGCGAGCGCCAGGACCAGGAGGCGTGAGCACATCGTACGACGGGGGAAAGGGGGAAACGGAAGATTCCGGGCACCGCACAAGGTCGCGCCGGGAGCGGAGCGCTGCAAGCCCGCCGCGCGTCTGGAGATCGTCGGATCGGCGCCGCGGGAACGGTCGCTTCGGATCCCGCACCGATCGCGCGCTCGATCTCGCCCCTCGATCGAATCCCGTGCCCGCCCGGGCCGCGGCAACTGCGTCATCGGTTGGATGCGGAGCGGGAGCCGTCCTCCGCGCCGATCCTCCGGATGTCGCGGTCAGCGATGCTTCGGCGGCGCGAACACGGCGGGTGGACCGGGATGGAGGAAGCGGAGAGCCGAAGGTGCCTCTCCGAAACAATTTCGATACTCATCTCCGCCGAGGGTTCCACGGCGAATCGCGGGCTTTTCTCTCCCGGATGCGACCGTCTCGCCGAAGCCGGCTCCGCGCGTTCCATCGAAGAAAGTGGATCAGATGCGGTCGTAGACGGATACGTTGGCGAAGGGGGTGCCGTCCGGGCGCGTCCCCGACTGCGTGACGGTGAGCACCGCGCCGTCCTCCGAGAGCTCGCGCCGGCCGAGCGCGATCTGTCGGCCATCCTTGTGCACGAGGGTGTCCAGCGTCCGCGGGGCGGAGAGGACCACGGTCAGCTCGTCGGCCACGGCGGGATCCTCGTACGGGTGCGGCTGGCCGTCCGGGCGCCCGGCGAACGACATCTCCAGCCGCCGCCCGTCCGCGTCCCTCCACCGCGCCGCGAAGAGGAGCCACTCGCCGTCGCGCTCGATCTCGTAGACCGCCTCGCGCGGCGGCACCCCGTGCTCGTACCGCGACGCATCCGCCCGCAGCCGCCACCGCGCCACGAACGCCTCGATCCCCCCCGCCGATTCCGTCTCCGCCATCTCCATCTCCTCCGTGATTCCTCTCGCCGCCGTCAGGTGGAGGGAAGCTCGCCGCAGCCGTCGCGGCGCCGGATCACGAAGCCTTCCTCCTCCGGCTGGTACGCCGCCAGCGTCCGCGACGCCTGCTCGATCCAGTAGGTGCCTTCATGGTCGCCGCCCTCCACCTCCACCCGCCAGGCGCGGCAGGATCCGCCGTCGTCCGTGCGCACGGACTCGGAGCCGGCGACGCGGATGGTGGTCCACGCCCGCCCCGCGTCCTCCGGCTCGTAGAGCGCCAGGCGCGCGCGGAAGCCTTCGCGCAGGGGAAGGGCGCCCAGCACCAGGTCCAGGGAGTTGCCGTAGAACGCCGGCCCCTCCAGCACCGTGGTGGCGGCGGTCCGCTTCGCTCCCGCGCGGCCCTCGCGGCGGACGCGGAGCCCGTCGAAGCTTGCCTGCTGCATCCCCTCGCCCGTCCGGCTCACGGAGAGTGGCGCCAGCGTGCCCCGGTCCACCACGAACGAATCGGAGCCCATCGTCCGGTCCCCGGCGGCCAGCGCCTCCACGCGCACCACCACCGGCCGCCCCGTCGCCACGGCGAAGCGCGTCGACAGCCGCACGGTCGCGATCCGCTCGCCCTCCCGCAGCATGTGGAACGTCTCCGTGCGCTCGCGGAAGTGCCCCGTCGCCACCAGCGCGTTCCCCGGCGCCACCTCGACGGCGTCCTGCGCCCCCGCGCGCGTGGCCGTGGCGGCGAGGAGGAGCAGGGGAAGGAGGATTCGGATCGTCATCGCAGCTGCGTGGGAGCGGAGAGTGGCCGGGACGGATGGTGCCGCGGTCAAAGGTGATGGATGGTAAGTGCCTTCGCCAGAAGTCCGTGCAGGATCGGCAAACGCGGGATCGGGCGAGCGACTCTCCGCACTCCGTTCTTGCCACCGGACGGTGATCTCCAAAGAGTAACGGCACGACCCCCTGTGGGATCGTGCCGCTCGACCGTCATCGGCAAAGATGCGGATCAGCCGTCCTGGTCGAAGCTCCGCCTGGGCCCGTCTCGCCTGCCGAGTACTTCCGGTCCCTTGTATTCGCGGATCATCGCCAGCTGCTCGGGCGTGAGCGATGCCAGGAAGCCGGGATTTCGCTGCATTCTCCGCTCGGCCTCCTCGACGGAGGGAGCCATGATCCGCTCGATGCCCCTGCGGATGCGCGCACCCATGCGCTTTCGGCCCGCCGTGGAGACGGCCGGCGGCTGGGAGTCGGTGCGCCCAGGGGCGCTGGAGTCGGAAGGGCTCTTCATTGTGGTATCCTCTTCTCGAAGTATACCCGTCTTCCCGGCAGCAGTGCAATGGTGAAGCCGAGCTTTCGATAGTACCCCATCAACCCGGGAAGGGGGTCCATCAGACGCAGGCGCGAAGCGCCGAGCGCTTCGCCGTACCGCTCCGCGGCCGCGATCACGAGCGCGGCGATCAAACCCGCCAGCGGATGCTCCGGTTCGGGAGACGCCTCCATGTAGTGCACGGAAACCGTATGCCGTACGCCGAGAGCCCGCCGCCTGGATACGCGGCCCAGCGCAAGGCCGCACAGCTCGTCACCGTCCCAGATCGCGAGCTGCAACGCGGTCGGCCGTCTCCGGAAACGCTTCCAGAGAGTCTCCCAGTCCCAGCCGCCCGCGCCCGGCGCCCGCGTTCCCCGCCAAGTTCGTTTCCAGGCGAGCAGCGTTTCCGCGTCGATGTCCGTCAGCCGGAGCGAGGGCCCGGCGAGTCCCTGCTCCAGGGCATCGCTGATCGTTCGGTCGTATGCGCCCCGGCGGATCCGGGCACATCGCGCAACGGCGCTCTGGAATGGCGATAACGTCATCAAGAAGCATGACGGAAGGCGTGATCTACCTTTCCCTCGCTTGATCTGCGGTACCGCGGCCGGCGCGGTGCCCCTGAGCACCGCGCCGGCTCTTCCTACGCCTTCTTCGCCTTCGCCCGCGTGGCGCGCTTCGCGGCGGGCTTCCCGTTGGCGCCGTCCGTCGTGGGGGGAGCGACGGGGGCCGGGGCCTCGGGCTCCGGGGTGATCCCCAGCATCTGCGCCAGGAAGCGGCCGGTGTGGCTCTCGGCCACGCGCGCCACCGCCTCGGGCGGGCCCTCGGCCACGATGCGGCCGCCGGCGGGGCCTCCCTCGGGGCCCAGGTCGATCACCCAGTCCGCCGTCTTGATGACGTCCAGGTTGTGCTCGATCACCAGCACCGTGTTCCCCTTCTCCACCAGCCGGTGCAGCACCTCCAGCAGCATCCGCACATCCTCGAAGTGCAGCCCCGTCGTGGGCTCGTCCAGGATGTAGAAGGTCTGCCCCGTGGCGATCTTGGAGAGCTCCGTCGCCAGCTTCACCCGCTGCGCCTCGCCCCCCGAGAGCGTGGTCGCCGCCTGCCCCAGGTGGATGTAGCCCAGCCCGACGTCGGCCAGCGTCTGCAGGTGGCGCTTCAGCCGCGGGACGGCGTCGAAGAGCTCGCAGGCGTCGTCCACCGTCAGCTCCAGCACGTCGGCGATGGAGTGGCCCTTGTAGAACACCTCCAGCGTCTCGCGGTTGTAGCGCTTCCCGCGGCAGACGTCGCAGGGGACGTAGACGTCGGGGAGGAAGTGCATCTCGATCTTCACCAGCCCGTCACCCTGGCACGCCTCGCACCGCCCGCCCTTGACGTTGAACGAGAAGCGCCCCGGCGTGTAGCCGCGCATCTTGCTCTCGGGAAGCTCGGCGAAGAGGTCGCGGATGATGGTGAAGAGCCCCGTGTACGTGGCCGGGTTGGAGCGCGGCGTCCGGCCGATGGGGCTCTGGTCGATGTCCACCACCTTGTCCAGCAGGTCCAGCCCGTCGATCCCCGCGTGCAGCCCCGGGATGGTCTTGGCGCGGTAGAACTTCCGCCCCATGGCGTTCCAGAGGATGTCGTTGACCAGCGTGGACTTCCCCGACCCCGAGACGCCGGTGACCGCCACGAAGCTCCCCAGCGGGATCCGCGCGTCCAGGTTGCGGAGGTTGTGCTCGCGCGCCCCCCGGATCAGCAGCTCCTTCCCCGGCTGCGGCGCGCGCCGCTCGGCGGGGACCTCGATCTTCAGCTCGCCGCGCAGGTAGGCGCCGGTCAGCGAGCGCTCGGAGGCGATGATGTCGTGCACCGTCCCCGCCGCGATCAGCTCGCCGCCGTGGCGGCCGGCGCGGGGGCCCAGGTCCAGCACGTAGTCGGCGGCGCGGATGGTGTCCTCGTCGTGCTCCACGACGATCACCGTGTTCCCCAGGTCGCGCAGCTGCTGCAGCGTCTCCAGCAGCCGCAGGTTGTCGCGCTGGTGCAGGCCGATGGAGGGCTCGTCCAGGATGTAGAGGACGCCGCAGAGCCGCGAGCCGATCTGCGTGGCCAGCCGGATGCGCTGCGCCTCGCCGCCGGAGAGCGTCTCGGCGGAGCGGCCCAGCGTGAGGTACTCCAGTCCCACGTTCACCAGGAAGGAGAGGCGCTCGCGCACCTCCTTCAGGATGGGCCCCGCGATCTCGCGCGGGAGGCCGGGGAGCGTGTCCACGTGGTCGAAGAAGGCCAGCGCCTCGCTGACCGACTCCACCACCACGTCCCCCATCGACCGTCCCGCCACCGTCACCGCCAGCGACTCGGGCTTGAGCCGCGCGCCGCCGCAGGTGGTGCAGGGAAGGGTGGACATGTACTCCTCCAGCGTCTCCCGCATGGCGTCGCTGGTGGTCTCGCGGTAGCGCGCCGAGACGTCCTTCACGATCCCGCCCCACTTCACCTTGGACGAGCCCCGCTTCCCGTCCGCCGGCGGCGTCCCGTAGAGCAGGATCTCGCGGGCGTTCTCCGGGAGGTCCTGCCAGGGGGTGTTGAGGTCGAAGCCCAGCGCCGCCGCCAGCCCCTCCAGGATGGTCCCCCGCAGGTGCCCGCGCGGGACGCCCCAGGGAAGGACCACGCCCTCCAGGATGGAGAGGGAGTGGTCGGCCAGGAGAAGCTCGGGGTTGGGCTCCTTGCGCGTCCCCAGCCCGCCGCACGCCCCGCAGGCGCCGAAGGGCGAGTTGAAGGAGAACTGCCGCGGCTCCAGCTCCGGGATGCTGACCCCGCACTCCGCGCAGGCGTACGCCTCGGAGAACAGGTGCCGCTCCGGCTCTCCCTCCGGCGCGTGGGCGATCACCTCCACCACGCCCTCGGCCGTGCGGAGCGCCGTCTCCACGGAATCGGCGATGCGCGAGCGGTTGTCCTCCAGCACGTCCACCCGCCGCTCGGCGAAGATGGAGATGTCGTGGTTGGCGCGGCGGTTGAGCGAGGGCGGCTCCTCCAGGCGGTGCAGCTCGCCGTCGGAGCGGGCGTGGGTGAAGCCCTTCTTCCGCAGCTCCTCGAAGAGCTCGCGGAACTCGCCCTTGCGGCCGCGGACCACGGGGGCCAGCACCTCGATCCACGTTCCCGCGGGAAGGGCCATCACCCGCTCCACGATCTGCGTGGCGCTCTGCCGCTCCACGGGGTTGCCGCAGCTGGGGCAGTGGGGGGTGCCCACCCGCGCCCACAGGAGGCGCAGGTAGTCGTAGACCTCGGTCACCGTCCCCACGGTGGAGCGGGGGTTGCGGCCGGCGGTCTTCTGCTCGATGGAGATGGCGGGCGAGAGCCCCTCGATGGAGTCGACGTCCGGCTTCTCCATCATCCCCAGGAACTGGCGGGCGTACGCGGAAAGGCTCTCCACGTAGCGCCGCTGCCCCTCGGCGTAGATGGTGTCGAAGGCGAGCGAGCTCTTGCCGCTTCCGCTCAGGCCGGTGATGACCGTGAGCTTGTCGCGGGGGATCTCGACGTCTACGTCCTTGAGGTTGTGCTCGCGGGCACCACGGACGATCAGGCTTTCTTCAGGCATCCAGACAAGTTAACCAGGGAGACGGTCCGCATTCAACAGGGCCACCTCGCGCCACCGCGGGGACGGGGTCGACGGAAGTGCGAACGTGCGAGGGTGCGAAAGTGCGACCGGGCGGCGATCCGCGATACCCCGCCGCCGCCGCGCGCCGTCTTCCATCCCATGGGGAGGATGCGGCGTGCACTTCGTTTCCCTCGCGCGGGCCCTGATACACCGATCGGTTCACTCCGGAGCACGTGATCCGCTTCATCTCCGTTTATGTCGTTTTTACACAATGATTTAGATCGATTTCAAAGGTTGACCCACCATCTCCCGTCGTTTATCATCGGCGGCGATCGGTCGCGGACGGGCGATGGGTGTCGATTCTCGTCCTCCATCTCCCCCCCGATCGATCGATCGCCCCGCCCTGCCGGTTCCGTGCATCCCCCCGCGTCACAGAGACCCGCATCATGAGATCGCTCGCGTTCCGCACGCTGCCGCTCCTCGCGCTCGGCCTGGCCGCCTGCGCGGACCAGTCCGCCTCTCCGCTCGATCCGTCCGCCCCGCTCGCCGCCTCCGCCTCCGCCGCGGGCGACCGCGCCGCCGCGAGGCGCGTGGTGGTCTTCCGCGCCGCGACGGGCGCTCCCCAGGGCTTCGCCGCGCGGGTGCGGGCGCTGGGCGGCACCGTGGAGGCGCAGCTCGCGCCCGTCGGCGCCGCCGTCGTCGCGGGGCTGAGCGACGAGGCCGCCGCATCGCTCGCCGCCTCGGCCGACGTGCAGTCGGTGGAGGGGGGCGGATACGTCCTGGACGCGCGCGCGGGCGAGCCGGTGGAGATGGAGGCGGAGGTCGCCGCCGCCGCCGTCGCCAGCACCGCGGAGCCGCGGACGGCGCGGCTGTACTCGTACGGCTGGAACATGCGCGCCATCCGCGCCGACGCGGCGTGGGCGGCGGGGGAGCTGGGCTCGCCGAACGTCACCGTCGCCATCCTGGACACGGGGATCGATCCCACCGGCCCGGACCTGGTCGGCCTCGTCGACCTGGCCCGCTCGCGCTCCTTCGTGGCCGCGGACGACTCGGTGACGCGCGAGCGCTTTCCGACGCGCGCGGTCTGGACGGACCTGGAGGGGCACGGCACCAACGTGGCCGCGCAGGTCTCCAGCAACGCGGCCTGGCTGGCCGGCGTCACCTCGCGCACGAAGTTGATGGCGGTGCGCGTGTGCAGCGTCTACGGCGGGTTCTGCTCGGACGCGGCGACCATCCAGGGGATCGTCTACGCGGTGGACGCGGGGGCGGACGTCATCAACCTCTCGGTGGGCGGCAGCGTCTTCAAGTCGCAGGGGCGCGGGAGCATCGCGGCGTACCAGCGCGCCTTCGGCTACGCGCACCGCAAGGGCGTGACCGTGGTCGTGGCGGTGGGGAACGGCGCCGTCGACCGCGACCACGACGGCGACGCGTACGCCACCTACTGCGGCGCGCCCAACGTGATCTGCGTCTCCGCGACGGGGCCGCTGTCGGACGGCGGCGGCGCGGGCCCCTTCGAGGAGCCGGACGCGTTCGCGGCGTTCAGCAGCTACGGGCGCTCGGCGGTGGACGTGGCGGCGCCGGGGGGCAACTGGAAGACGGAGGACTTCTCGTACGGCGAGGAGACGTGGACGGTGGTGACGGGCCAGTCGCGGGTGTGGTCCATCTGCTCCAAGTCCAAGCTGACGTACGATCCCACCTTCCCGGTGCTCCTGCCCAACGTGTGCAGCACGCGCCCCGGGACGCACTTCCTGAGCGGGTACCAGGGGACCAGCCAGGCGACGCCGCACGTGGCCGGGCTGGCCGCGCTCCTGGTGGCGCGCCACGGCCGCGACCCCTCCGCCGTCCGCCGCGCCATCGTGGCCGGCGCCGACGACCTGGGCCAGCCCGGCACCGACCCCTTCTACGGCAAGGGCCGCATCAACGTCGCCCGCAGCCTGGGCCTCTGACCGGCTTCGGTCGATACGGATCGGCTGATTCGGATCACGAGAAGTAGATTCGGATCACGAGAAGCGGATTCGAATCGCGAGAAGCAGATCGGATCACGAGAAGCGGATTCGGATCACGAGAAGCGGATTCGGATCACGAGAAGTAGATTCGGATCACGAGAAGTAGATTCGGATCACGAAAAGCGGATTTGGATCACGGGAAGCAGATTCGGATCACGAGAAAGGGCTGGCTCCCATCGCGGAGCCGGCCCTTTCGCCGTTCGTCGGCCGACGAGAATCAGCCCGGTCCACACCGGGGCGGGAGATGGAGAGATACAGCTCCCTCCACCGCGCAGCGGGGGAGGGCGGGGGGAGGGGGCCAGCCGCGGCATGCGACGAAGCCCATCGAACCGCCACAATCCGAAAGCCCGTCAGCGGCGAGATCCGTCCAGCCGATCCCGATCATCCGCGACTCCCATCCCGATCCCCCGATCTCGATCTACATCCCCCGATCCCGACCCACCGATCCCCATCTTCCGATCCCGATCCCCATCCCCCGCCCACGAAAACACCGCCGGCCCGCGGGATCACCCGCGGGCCGGCGGCACTTCACGTCATCCGGCGCTCGTCAGCTGGAGCAGATGAACTGGCCGTTGGCGTCCTGGTAGCAGTCCATCTCCGCCGTGCCCCAGGTCCCGAAGGTGGGCGGCGGCGGGCCGACGGTGTTGTCGGCGTCGGCGCCCGTGCCGGTGCCGGCGCTCACCCGCAGCAGGCCCCAGATGCCGCCGTCGAAGTGGAACGACGCCTGGTCGCGGAACAGGTAGTCGCCCGCGCGCCGGAACCGCCCGCCCGCGCCGCCCTTGAGCAGCACGTCGAAGTGGTTGGTGGGCCCGTGCCCGATGGTGGACCCCTTCCACTCCGAGAGCGGGTTGTGCCCCAGCGCCCGCGACTCGGCGATGTACGGGAGCTCTTCCCAGATGTGCCCGTGCAGCTGGAACACCTGGTTTCGGGCGTGGCCGGCCGGCTCCAGCACCCGGAAGCGCACCGACTGCCCGCCGGTGGCGGTGAAGACCGGGGTCCTGGGGTCGCCGCCCACCTGCGTGTTGGAGAGGGCGTTGCGGAAGTTGAAGCCGCGCGTGGTGGAGAGCGGCGTGTTGGGCGCGAAGCCCATCCGGAACCAGAGCGGCTCCGTCCGGTAGTTCAGCCCCTTCTGCCCGCTGTCCTCCGCGTCCTCGGCCTCCGCCAGGTTGGGCACCGGCCCGCCCAGCGCGAAGCCGTTCCACGCGCTCCCGAAGCGCAGGTTCAGGTCGTTCTGGAAGACCGCCACGAACTCGCGGAACGACGTCCCGTCGCTCTTGGTGACCAGCGCCGAGGTGCGCGTCCCGGGGTCGGTGACCCAGGTGGCCCCCGCCGGCTCCACGATCAGCGCCGCCACGGCCCCCTTGTTGGAGTGCTTGATCCGGTCCGGCGAGATCAGGTTGATGGCGCCGTACTCCACCGGGTACGCCTCCACATTGCCGTTGATCAGCGCCACCTCGCCGGCGTACCACTGCACCATCACCTTCTTCCCGGGGTCCACCATGGACCTGGGGTTGAAGCCCACCTTGCTGGCGTCGCTGCGGGTGACGTCGATGGCCACCAGCTGCGGGTGCAGCCCGATGCGGCGGGACGGGTCCACGTGGTTGGCGTTGAACTGGTCCACGATCATCGGCAGGGTGTTGTAGCCGTCCGGGTCCACCAGCGTGGCCGGGAGCTTGTTGCGCATCATCACCTCGATGCAGTCCCCCGCGTTGGCCCGGAGCACCAGCGGCTCGTGCGGGATCCCCGTCTTCAGCGTCCCGTTGGTGTTCAGGTCGGCCGTGAAGACGTACAGGATGGCCGACGGGTCGTACAGCGGGCCGCCGTTGAGGGTGCGCGGGTTGTAGACCAGCCGCCCGTTGGGGAGCGCCGCCGAGGCCGCCACCGCCGAGACGTCGAAGCTGCGCGTGGGCGCGTCCTTGGGGCAGACGCCGGTGAAGTACTTGCTCCCGCCGAACCCCGGCCCCGCGGCCGACGTCGACTCGGGGCAGCCGATCCCCGTGCTGTCCGAGGGGATGATGGCGAACTCGGTGGTGCCGGTGGCGTCGCAGGTGGTGACCGGCGCCGGCTCCGTCGTCTCGCCGTACCCGCCCTCGCCGATCACGCCGCCGTCGTCCGGCTCCTCGGTCCCCACGTCGGTGGTGGTGACCTCCATGCTGGCCGTGGGGGACGACTGCATCGTCGAGCCGTCCGCGGACAGGGTGGGGGAGGTGTTCCCCTGCGGGAGGCCGTCGCCGCCGTTGGTGTTGTTGGGGAGGGAGAGGAGGTTGTTCTGCGTGCTCCGGTAGGCGCGCAGCAGCCCCCACATCCCGTTCCACAGGTCGTCGGTGGCCGAGCCGCCCTGGTACAGGTAGTCGGCGAAGGAGCCGTTGGTGTTGCTGGGAAGGGGCGGGAGCACGAACTCGTAGTGCTCGCTGATCCCCATCATCTGGCTGTTGCGGAAGCCGGAGCTGGGGTCCGACGGCTCCATCAGCCACTCCACGCCGTGCACGCTGAAGTTGTGGCCCTCCTCGTGGGCGCCCACCAGCACGCGCACCTGCACCCGGTCGTCCTCGTACGCCCGCATCAGCGGAGTGAAGGGGTCGCCGGCGCGCACGTCGTTGGTGAGCGGGCGGTAGAAGGTGGGCTGCGTGTTGAACGCCGCGTCCGCGCGGGTCACGTCCGACGCGAAGCCCATGGCCAGGTCGCCCGCGTCGCCCGCCGCCTGCGTGTTGGTGGACGGGTTGCGCACCCGCAGCGCCAGCGGCTCGTTGCGGTAGTTGACCAGCATGGACCCCGGCTCGTCCGCCGAGAGGAGCTCGGGACAGGGCGGGGTGAGGGTGGCCGCCACGCTCGCGCTGGGCGAGGGGCAGTGGCCCTTGCGGACGGGCGGCATCAGCAGGTTGGGGAGCGCGTCCTCGAACTTGCCGGCCGGGTTCACCGCCTTCGCCGGGTCGGCGATCCCCAGCACCGTGTGCCCGGTGGCCGGGTCGGTGAAGGGGCGGAGCGTGTGGTTGGACCCCGCCTGGTACGCCAGCGCGAAGTCCGCGATCTGCACGTTGAACTCGCGGTAGCTCTGCGCCGCGTTGGCGGTGAGGATGTCGGCCCGCCAGCTGGTGGGCCCGCCGTCGTGCCGCCCGCCGAAGGTCGTCCCCGTCTCCGGGTCGCGCCAGACCGAGCCGGTGGGCTCCGTCACCAGCCCGGCGTAGAGGCCGGCCTGCTGGTGGGTGGAGGGGCCGAAGTGGTCGTGCGTGAACACCGTGCGCAGGGTGCGGTCGGTCCCGGTCGCGTTCAGCACGTTGTCCACGTACCAGCGCTGCACCGTCTCCTGCGCGCCCACCCAGCTGTTGTTGGGCCCGTTGCCGAAGAAGGGGTGCGCCTTGGCGACGGGGCAGGCGAAGGTGTTGTCGCGCGGGTCGCCCGAGTCCACGCCGGTGCAGCCGTTCTGCTTGCGGATGGCGTGCACCCGCTCCACCGTCTCGCCGGGCGAGAAGGAGCCGTCCTCGTAGTTGAAGCCGTTGGCCGCGCCGTCCGACGAGGTGACGTCGAACTTGACCAGGTGGATGTGCTGCCCGATGACGTCGGTGGGCGTCTTCACCTGGAAGTCGTCCAGCTCGTAGTCCTTGGGCACCAGGTTCACCAGGCGGTACTCGATGCAGTCGTTGGTGTTGGCGCGGATGAACATGGGCTCGGGGGGCCTGACCCCGGTGCGCACCGAGTCCACGTCCTGCCAGAGCGCGAACATGCGGTGCTGCGGGAAGTGCCACCCCGCCTTGTTGAAGCGCGCGTCCACCTGGAATGACGCCGCCTTGTAGAGCCGGCTGTTCCCCACCGGCGCGCCCACGTCGTTGACGCACGGGTCGGCGAAGGGGGCGCCGGCCACGCCGGGGCGGCCGTTGGTGACGAAGGTGTCGGCCACCACCGACCCCGTGTTGGGGTCGAAGCGGAAGGTGGGCTGCCTGCGCCGGGCGTGGAAGGCCATGGCGCTCACCTCCAGCGGCGTCCCCGCCTCGGCGAGCGAGTCGGCCACGAGGGTGACGTTCTCCTTGCCGAAGTCCAGCCGGTTGAGCTGCGGGAATACGGTGGTCCCCGAGCGCACCACGTGGCGGGGGAGGCCGCCGTCGAAGCGCGTGTCCAGCGGCGGCTTGGGCGGCCGGTGTCCGGCGATCCCCGGGATGAAGAAGGGGAAGCCCGGCTCGGTCGCGGTGGGCATCGGCGCCAGGGCGTAGGTGGGGAGGGGGACCAGCGCCGGGATCGGCGTCCCCTCCGTGATCTCGCCGTCGGGGAGGGCGCGCGCGCCGGCGGCCGGCGTGCCGTCCGCGTCCATCGCCGTCCCCGCCTCGAAGACGTCGTGGCTCCGCCACATCCCCCACATCCCCTGCGCGAAGTGGGGATAGAAGTGGCAGTGGAAGATGGCGTCGCCCGGCGTCTTGTTGCGGTTGCTGCTCCCGTTGTAGGTGATCTCGTAGGTGAATCCCCCGCCCGGCCCGATCGCCTGGCTGTCGAGATACGTCGAGTTGTCGCTGTTGGGCGAGTGCAGCCACTGGTGGGCGTGCAGGTGGAAGATGTGGTGCTCCTTGGGACCCGCGTGCAGGTTGCGGATCTTCAGGTGGTCGTTCATGTAGCTGTGGTACACGTTGGACGGGTCGTCCGGGAAGAACGCCTTCGTGGCCTTGGCGCCCGCGTCCGGCTTGCCGTCGGCGTTGGCGTCGCGGTCGGCGGGGACGTCCACGATCATCGCGGGGTCGCCCACCACCCAGGCCGAGAGGAAGAACTCCTCGTACTTGCACTCGGTGCAGTTCCGCATCGGCCCCACGCCCAGGCGGTTCGCCAGCACCTCGGCGCCGATGCCGCCGGTGCCGTAGTTAATGGCGAAGGCGTCGCGGCCGGAGTGCAGGGTGTGCTCGAACCTGGGGTCCTCGAAGATGGGGTCGAACGCCTGCACCAGCCCCGCCTCGTCATGGAAGATGACGGTGTACTCGCGGAAGGGCCGCGTGCGGTCGCGGTTGACCACCACCTGCGGGAACTGGTTGGCCGCGAAGGGCCCGCGGTTGGGGCCGGTGACGATGGCGGTGAGGTCGCTGTGCACCACCTGGTTGTTCTGCAGCATGGCCAGGATGGGCCGCCCCGCCAGCGCGTGCCCCACGGGGTAGACGGCGGTGTAGTCGATCACCGGCTGCCCGGTGGGCGTCAGCATGGGCGCGCCCGCGCTGGTCTTGCGCGTGGCCAGCGCCATGTCGGCCGCGGTCACCTGGCTGCGGTACCACTCGGCGTTGCGGGGCTCCACGTTGACGGCGCCGAAGAGCCCCTTGCTGATCTGCCCGCCGTCGCCGTCTCCGCCCGTGGTCTGCGCGGCGCTGTGGAGGAGGAAGGTCCCCTCCTTCTCGGCGAACAGGGTGTAGGTCTTCGTCGCGCCGGGCTCGACGAGCGAGGTGGCGTTGGTGCCCACGTTGCTCCCGTCGTCGCCGATCCCGTTCACCAGCTGCATCCCCATGGCGTGGATGGAGGCGGCGCGGGTGCCGGGCTGGTTGCTCTTCGGGGTGGACGCCAGGAGGTTGGTGAAGACGATGGAGAGGCAGTCTCCCTCGTTGGCGCGGAGCGTCAGCGGGCGCGGGCGCTTTCCCGGGCGCAGCTGCGCGTTCCCGGCGGACAGCGTGGTCCCGGAGATGGGCACCACGTCGCGCTTCAGGGCGAACATCATCCCGGCCGGGTCGCGCGCCCCCAGCCGGTTGTACCAGATCACCTGGTCGAGCGCGACCACTTCGGCCGTGATCGTCCGCGCGCAGGTCTGCGCCTCTACCCCGCCGGCGGCGAGCAGGGAGGCGAGTGCGGCGAGTGCGCTCCGCCACCCCGGCGGCGCGCCGCGGATGGGGGCTCTCGATCTGTGTGGCATGGTCCTCCGGTGGTGATTGGGAGATGGACTTCGCCCCTGCGCGCGCGTCCGGGAGGGTGATCACCGGAGCCCGCGCGGGCACTCCCTTCGGGGCATTAGCCATTCCGCTTTTTGTCCGGCGCCCCAAACCGCCCAGCCCCATCGGTTTACGTGCGAAAACGCCAGGCTTTCTCGGATCATCCGTTTGCATCGTTCCTGTGCGTGACTGAGAGCGGCACGCACAATTACCGTGGTTTTTCGATGACTGTAACTGCAATAATGATAAACACTTACCCTATGCACGAATCGACCCGTTCGGGCGCCGTCGCTCCACGTGCCGGCTGATTGGGAACGGCGGTCTTTTCGGCGGAGAGGCGGTGATGTCCCGCCCCGTGTCCCGCCGATGTCCCACAATCTCCACCCGCCGCAAAAACGTTTGTTTTTACACGCGGAGCCAAGTCGCGCGGGGGAAACGGGTTTTCCCCCGCAAAGTCTCCGGAGGGCGCGCAGGGCATGGCGATTGCCCGCGACCCGGCAAGCGCCGGCCGCTCCGGCTGGCCGGGGACAATGTGCGCTTCTTCTTCCAGGAACCACCCACACTCGGCCGACGCGCCGACGCGCCGCGTCAACTTTCCCACTCCGGAGGATCTCCCCGATGTCCCAGAAAGACCAGGCGGGCGGCGACGAGCCCGCCGGCGGCGATTTCGTGTCGCGGCTGGTGAGCGACCCCGCGAATCCGCCGCGGACCACGCTGCTCTCCGGCTACGTGGGCGCGTCCGACGAGGAGGGCCACACCCGCATCTACTTCGACCCGCAGCTGTCGGACTACGTGGACGTGGCCTCCGACGACGTCCTGCACACCGAGCCCTCCGGCCGGGCCGGGCCGCTCTCGCCCACGCTGGTGTGGATCCGGCGCGACGCGCAGGTGCTGCACGGGCAGGCGGGCTCCACCCGCCAGCGAGCGGGCTTCTTCGAGGGCCGCGTCTGGCGCGAGAACTTCGGCGTCACGGCGGCGGCGCGTCCGGGGGCCCACGGCCCGCGGCGGATGCACGGCCCGCCCGCGCCGGGGCTCCTCTCCGCGCGGCCCTGCCCCAGCGTGGCCGGGTGCCGCACGCCGGTGCACCCGTGCGCCGCCCCGGAAGGATCCGCCGGCGAAGGCGACGCCGCGGGCGAGGGCGGGGAGGACGCGGGGCTCCAGGGCCCCGGCGGCGCCGCGGCCGACATGGCCGCCCACGGCTCCGGCGGCGGTCCCGGCATCCTGCCGAGCGAGTGGTGCCCCTCCGCCGGGCTCCCCTGCCCGCCGCGGACCCTGGGGTGCCCGCCGCCTCCCACTTTCCGCTGCCCGCCCACCTACGGCTGCCCGCCCCCGAGCGCGCCGTACTGCCCGCCGCCGCCGACGGCGGTCATGTGCCGCACGCGCGCGCCGTTCTGTCCCGACCTGTCGGCGGTGGACGCGTGTCCCACGCGCTTCTGCCCGCCGGGATGACGTAGCCCGATCTCGCGGCTCCCCGCGCTCCAGGCCGGGGAGCCGCGCACCGTCCATCGCACCCGCCCGCGCTCGCGACCACGCGAGACCGGGCCGCGCCGGGAGGCGGGTGGGGTGATGGACATGGACGAGAACGCCGCCCCCGAATGGGAGCGGCGACCATACGAATACAAACGGCTCTGAACGAGGGATCGATACCATGGGTCAAGACTCCGGAGGCGGGTCCGACACGGTCATCTACGGCGGCACGGACACCGTCCTGTACGGGGGAGGCACCGACACCGTCTACCGCCCCGACGGCACCGACACCGTCTTCTACGGTTCCGGCGGCACCGACACCGTGCTCTACCCGAACGGGACGGACACCGTCTACCGCGGCCCCACCGACACGGTCATCTACGGATCGGGGACGGGCGCCGACACCGTCGCCAGCGGCTCGGGCGGCGGCGCCGACACGGTCGTCTACGGCCAGGCGGGCGGCGCGGCGGGGACCGTCTTCCCCGGCCAGGCGGGTGGCTACCACGGCCAGGGTGGCGGCTACTACGGGCAGGGGGGCGGCTACTACGGCCAGGGCGGCGGCCCCGGCATCCTGCCGAGCGAGTGGTGCCCGTCGGCCGGGTCGCCGTGTCCCCCGCGGACGCGCGTGGGGCCGATGTGTCCGCGCCCGACGCTGGTGCGCACCCAGTGCTGCCCCCCGTCGGTCAACCCGCGCACCTGCCCGCCCACGCAGCCGATGATCTGCGGGCCGTCGCAGGTGTGCCCCTCGCAGCGCCCGCCGTGCGGCGGGCCGACGCAGGCCGGGCCCATGTGCCCGCCGCGCACGGTGCGCTGCCCCGTCCCGCCCACCGTCCGCTGCCCCTCCGCGGCCGACGCGTGCCCCACGGCGCGCTGCGTGACGACCGCGTGCCGCGGCCCGCAGGGCTCCGGCGGCGGCACCGACACCGTCGTCTACGGCTCGGGCGCCATCGCCGACACCGTCTTCTACGGCTCGGGCGGCGGGACCGACACGGTCTACTACGGATCGGGCGGCGGGACCGACACCGTCTACTACGGCTCCGGTGGCGGGACGGACACCGTCTACTACGCCTCGGGCGACGGGACCGACACGGTCTACTACGGCTCCGGCGGCGGAACCGACACCGTCTACTACGGATCGGGCGGCCCGACGGACACGGTCTACTATGGCTCGGGCCTCGGGACCGACACGGTCTACTACGGCTCGGGCGGCGGTGCCGATACCGTCTACTACGGCTCGGGTGACGGGACCGACACGGTCTACTACGGCTCGGGCGGCGGGGCGGACACCGTCTACTACGGCTCGGGCGGTGGAGCGGACACGGTCTACTACGGCGCCGCGCCGACGGCGATCGGGTGCCCGCGCACCATCTCGTGC